>Ga0065721_10003688_pt1 | contig 109283 bp, 94 predicted proteins | sample Mesricmetagenome_FD_59108 | JGI IMG/M metagenome (GOLD analysis project Ga0065721, IMG submission 59108) | Mesophilic microbial community from rice straw/compost enrichment Sample: eDNA_1 v2 (version 2) | ecosystem: Engineered > Solid waste > Grass > Composting > Bioreactor | place: USA...
TGGTAAGACCCCTCATAGACGATGAGGTTGATAGGTTCGGTGTGGAAGCGCGGTAACGCGTGGAGCTGACGAATACTAATCGGTCGAGGACTTATCCACACATGCTTAGCAATCATGCGTATTCAGTTTTCAGGGAATGAACGAAACAATTCCGTGAAAAGCCGTGCAAGCCCCATTGCGTGGCTTTTTTTGCATTTTCAGCGTCAAATAATGAGACGATTGATGCAAGAAAGGAGAAACGCATGAAGCCAAAATCAGCCAAACCGTACGAAGTGGATATGTACGCCCCTATTCGTGACTATTTTGTCGGCAGAGGGTATGAAGTATTTGGAGAGGTCAATCATTGCGATTTGACGGCCATCAAGGAAGACGAGCTGATCATTGTCGAGTTCAAGCGCAATCTCAGTGTCGACTTGCTGATTCAGGCAGCCAAGCGCCAAAGATATACCGATCATGTGTACGTCGCGATTCCCAAGCCGAAATACAAAATGTATTCAAAAAAGTGGCAAGACGTCGTATATCTCATCAGAAGGCTGGAACTGGGCTTGATCATTGTGTCGTTTCCGAAAAAAGGCGCGACTATGGAGCTGAGCATTTCTCCGGCACCATTTGACCGGGGCAAAAGCCAAAAGTTTAACAAGAAGAAACGAGAGCGAATCATCAAAGAAATGCGCGGCAGGTACGGAGATTATAATGTAGGCGGCAGCAATCAGACGAAGATCATGACAGCGTACAAGCAAGGCTGCATTCAGATCGCCGCCCTGCTTCAGCATTTTGGCCCGTTATCGCCAAAGGCGTTAAAGGAAAAAGGGGCGCAGGAGAAGACCGCTTCGATTCTCAGCAAAAATTTTTACGGCTGGTTCACGAGAGTCAAGCGAGGGGTGTACGCGCTAACCGCTTCGGGAGAAAAGGAGCTGGCTGATTACCCGGAGCTTGTTGCTCATTACATAAGCGTAGCAGAAGGCGCGATTTCCGACATCGCTGGAGAAGCAATTCCGCCCGGACATGCTGCGAATACTACGAACAGTATAAATACGCTGAACAACACAGAAGGAGCAGATTGATTCCCGAACCAGGAGGAAACCATCTGCTCGTTTTCGTTGAAAAAATCTGAAAAACCACTTATCTGGATACCGCTGCAATGGTTATCTGCTTGAAAAACTCGCTTATCAGGAAGCCCCAGACAGTGTCCCTCTATCTGAAAAGTCACTATCGGGATACCGCCGTAACGGTCAATCTGCCTGAAAAGCCCGCTTATCAGGAAGCCCCAGACAGTGTCCCTCTATCTGAAAAGTCACTATCGGGATACCGCCGCAACGGTCAATCTGCCTGAAAAGCCCGCTTATCAGGAAGCCCCAGACATGCCTCTCTACCTAAAAAGCCCCTTATCTGGCTGTCCACGCAGCGGCCATTTGCCCGACAAGCTCTCGCCCAGCCGCAATATCGGGGTGAAACTGGATCGTTGCGTTTTGCCGCACGCGTTTGACCTGGAGCTGCGCTTGCGACAGTAATGAATCATCTGCAAGCAATCCGGATGCTTGCGCCATGCTCAGACCCGCGACCGTCCCTTGGCTCATCGCAACCTTGGCGCTTTCGATTCCCGTAATATTGCCTGCAACGTACAGTCCCGGCAAAGGCGTTTTCATGTATTCATCGTGCAAAGGGACGTGTCCTCCGAGGGCGGGAACATAGGCAAAAGGACATCCGGCAATGGCCGCCAGCTCTGCGAGTGGACTCAACCCGCCCGCAATGCAAACAAAGTCAGCCGGAATGAGTTGTTCTGTCCCGGGAATCGGCAATCCTTCCGGCGTGACGCGGGCAGTCCTGACTCCCTCCACCTGTGAAGTTCCGACGATCTCCAATGCGGCTGTGCGCAAATGGATCGGCATATCCCACATGCGCACACCTTTGGACGGAAAAAAAGCAACCGCCAACCGCTGCATCCACGCGCTGCCCATCAGCTTGCTTCCGAGGCGAATGACAGGCGAGGGGGCGAGATGGGCGACCCGCAGCAACGAGCGCATAATTTCATGGGGCCGTCCTGCCTTTCCGCTCACCTCAGACAGGGGAGGCAAAATCAACTGCTCGACATGCACGCCAGCCAGCTGCAACTCTCTGGCAATCGCGACAGACAAAATATTGACGCCGATCACCACGCCTTTTTTGCCTACGCGAACACGCTGCACATTTGTCATAACTTGTGCGGCTCCAATCGACATCACACCGGGCAATGTCCAGCCGGGAACGGGAACCGCAGCTTCGGACGCCCCGGTAGCAATCAGCAGCAGCGAAGACTCCCACTCGCCTTCTGTCGTGGAAATCCGCCAGCGGTCGTCGCAGCGGGCAATATCGTACACCGAAACACCACAGGAGATGTTGACCCCAAGTGCTCTGGCTTCCTGATCCAGGCGGGCGGCTTCAGCCAAGCCGTTCCACCATACCCCGTCCGGTTCTTCGTGCAACTGTCCGAGCAGTCTGCCGCCCGGCCGATAAAACTCATCGACGATTTTCACAGACAATCCTTGCCGGGCGGCGGCAATGGCAGCAGATAAGCCAGCAGGGCCAGCTCCGATGACCAGAACATCGTTCATTTTGCGTGCCCTCCTTTTTTCAGCGGAGTCGGCAGAACGGAGCCTGCTGTTACGCACATTCCTTCTGTAACAAGAGTCATACACGCTCGCACAGTCGGGATGCCGTCCACATGCACACGGCATTCGTAGCAATGGCCAATGTTACAGTAAATGCCCCGCGGAGCCCCTGTTTCTTCATGAACCCGAAGCGTGCGCACGCCAGCAGCCAAAAGCGCGCCGGCAATGGTTTCCCCTTCGTAAGCGGTATAAACAGCGCCGTTGAACTGAAACTGGAGAGCGGTTCTTTCTTCCATAGAACCAAGCACAGGATGATGGAAGATGCGTTGACTCATGAGCTTTTTCCTCCAAGCGTTTGAAACGAAATGGGCCGTACAGGCGGCTGATATCCAAGCGAAACTGTATGCGTAGGCACTTGGCCTGTTGCTTGTTCAACGATTTGCTCGATCAAAATCCGGCACGTTCTGCCACCGCAGCAGCCCATGCCAGCTCTGGTCCGCAGCTTCAATTCGCGAGCGGTGCACTGGTACTCGCGGGCAGTGCTCAGCAGCTCTTCCAGAGATACTTCCTCGCAGCGACAAATGATCACCTGCTGTGCGTCCATGCAAAAAGCCTCCCTTCGTTGTTGTCAGATAGCAAAATGCAAGTGTCGTGCCAGAAGCAGCGAGTGTTACAATAAAAACAACAGACAAACCCCTCGCAGAAAGTGCAAATGGGCAAGGAAGCTTGGCACGAGGATTGCTTATAGAGCTTATAGAAAAAGAACGAAAATCACAGAAGCGAAGAGGGATGACCACATGGACAAATTGACACGTCTGCGCACACAATTCGATGCTTTGGGAATGGATGGAATGCTCATTACAAATGGGCAAAACCGCCGCTATTTGACCGGGTTTACAGGTACATACGGAGTGGTGCTTGTATCGCGGAACGAGGCAAAGCTGTTCACTGACTTCCGTTATACGGAGCAGGCCAAAGCCCAGGCTGTCGATTTTGAGATTGTATTTTTGCCGACAAAAGAATCCGTTTACAGCGAAGTCGCTCGCCAGGCAGAGGAAATGGGCATCCAGACCCTCGGTTTTGAATCAGAAAACGTGACGTATGCTTTGCATCAAAAGTATGCGGATGCGATTCAAGCACGTTTGCTGCCGGTTGCTGGCGTAGTCGAGGGGCTGCGCATGATCAAGAGCGCAGACGAGCTGGACAAGATCAAGACAGCCGCACAGATAGCGGATGCGGCTTTTGCCCATATCTTGACGTTCTTGCGCCCAGGCATTACAGAGCTGGATGTGTCTAATGAGCTGGAAATGTTCATGCGCAAACAAGGAGCGTCAGGCTCTGCTTTTGACATCATTATCGCCTCCGGTCATCGCTCTGCTCTGCCGCACGGAGTGGCGAGCGACAAAAAGATCGAGAGCGGCGATATGGTGACCATGGACTTTGGCGCTCTGTACCAAGGCTATCGCTCCGACATTACCCGTACAGTTGCCGTCGGACAGCCGCATGAACAGCTTCAAGAAATATACGGCATCGTTCTCGAAGCGCGAAATCGTGCGGTAGCGGGGATTCGCCCCGGGCTGTCTGGAAAAGCGGCAGATGCGCTCGCTCGCGACTACATCGCGCAACACGGATACGGCGAACGGTTTGGTCACGGCATGGGCCATGGCGTAGGGCTGGACATTCATGAGGAGCCGTTCATGTCGACACGTTGCGAAGCGATTCTTGCGGCGGGCATGGTTTTGACTGTCGAGCCAGGTATTTATATTCCGGGGCTTGGCGGAGTCCGAATCGAGGATGACCTTGTTGTCACCGATACAGGCAACGATGTATTGACGCATTCCCCGCGCGAACTCATTATTTTGTAAAAGCCAAAAGCCAAAAGCCAAAAGCCAAAAGCCAAAAGCCAAAAGCCAAAAGCCAAAAGCCAAAAGCCAAAAGCCAAAAGCCAAAAGCCAAAAGCCAAAAGCCAAAAGCCAGGACCCTCGACTGTAGCGAAAAGTCGAGGGTCTTTTCCTATGCAAATCTGCCCCAAGCCATATTCCAGAAAACAGTGTCTAACAAATGAAACAGCGCATCTGTCCATGTGTACAAATGTTTATACACTATTCACCCGTGTGTCAAAAATCCCTGCATATTTCCATTTGGCACACATGTTGCATTTTCAGTATTTTGCAAAATTTGCAACAGTTCATAAGAAGAGGGGTTGATCGCGTGAAAAAAAGCATGTTTGCATTAGTCAGCAGTATCGCGGTACTGGGGGTAGCACTCGCAGGTTGCGGAGGAGGGCAGCAAGCGGCCCAGCCGACGAGCCAGCCAGCACAATCTGGACAAGCACAAGGCAATGCGCAGCCTGCACCAGCGGAAAAGCCGAAAGAGGCGCAAGTCTTGCGCTGGAATTTGCACTCCGAGCCGCCGACAGGCGATCCGGGACTGGCTGAGGATACGACATCAGCCGCAATCGTGAAGGCGCTCTTTGACGGGCTGACCCGCATCGGGCCTTCCGGAAAGCCAGAGGAGGCAGTAGCAGAAAAAATCGAAGTATCTCCTGATTTGAAAACGTATACATTCAAGCTGCGCGACTCGAAATGGAGCAACGGCGATCCCGTAACCGCCCATGACTTCGTCTACGCCTGGAAACGTGCCCTCGACCCCAAGACCGCTTCGAATTACGCCTATCAGCTGTACTACATCAAAAACGCGGAAAAAGCGAACAAAGGCAATGGCAGCCTGGACGAAGTCGGGGTCAAAGCGCTTGATGACAAGACATTGCAAGTGGAGCTTGCCAATCCGACTCCGTTTTTCCTGGAGCTGACCGCCTTCCAAACTTATTTCCCGGTAAATAAAAAAGTGATTGAATCATCGGCGACCTGGGCAGGCGATGCCAAGACGCATGTCGGAAACGGCCCGTTCAAGATGGAAACATGGGAGCACAAGAGCAAGATGGTCATGGTCAAAAACGAGAACTATTGGGACAAAGACAGCGTCAAGCTCGACAAAATCGAGTTTTCCATGGTAGAGGACGAGAATACGGAGCTGTCTATGTTTGAAAACGGCGAAATTGACTGGGCAGGCGCTCCGCTTAGCTCTTTGCCGACCGATGCCATGCCAGCCTTGAAAGACAGCGGCAAGCTGCAAGTAAAACCAGTCGGAGCGACATACTGGTACAAGTTCAATACAGAGCAACCTCCTTTTCATAACGTGAAAATCCGCAAAGCGTTCGCCTATGCGATCAACCGCCAAATTCTCATCGACAACGTACTCCAGGCCAACCAGCAGCCAGCCATGGGGGCCGTTCCGCCAACGATGGCCCTCAACCCGGATGGATACTTCAAAGACAACGATCTGGAGACAGCGAAAAAGCTGCTGGAAGAGGGCATGAAAGAACAGGGCCTGTCCAAGCTCCCACCTGTAACACTCGTTTACAACACGTCCGAAGGTCACAAAAAAATCGCCGAGGCCATTCAGGATCAATGGCGCAAAAATCTCGGTGTGGAAGTGAAGCTGGAAAACCAGGAGTGGAAAGTCTACCTGGAAACGATGCACGAAGGAAACTATCAAGTAGGGCGCCTTGGCTGGTCCGGCGATTTCAACGATCCGATCAACTTCCTGGAGCTGTTCAAGGAAAAGGACGGCGGAAACAACGACACGCGCTGGGAAAATCCGAAATTCAAGGAATTGCTGAACCAGTCTGCGACAGAGGGTGATCCGGACAAACGCAAGGCGATTTTGCGGGAAGCCGAGCAAATCATGATGGATGAAATGCCGATCATGCCGATCTACTTTTACACGCATACATGGGTGAAAAACGACAAGGTAAAAGGAGTCTTCCAGGACGGATTGGGCGCAATCGACTGGAAATGGACGTCGATCGAATAACAAGTGAATGGGGGAAGGTCTATGAAAAAATGGGGCAGTGTAGTGGTTGCAGCGTTGCTTAGTCTGTCGCTCGCCGTTGCGGGATGTGCGAACCAGGGCCAAGGTGCAGCGGACGCCAATGAAATCCTGGTCGGCGTGCTTTTGCCAGTGACGGGAAACAACGCAACAGATGGGAAAGACATGCAAAACGCCATCGAAATGGCTGTGAAAAAAGTGAATGACAGCGGCGGCGTGCTTGGAAAAAAGCTGAAAATCGAAGTCGCGGATGACGGATGCGATCCGCAAATGGCAACGACCGCAGCGAACAAGCTTGTCTCGCAAAATGTAGTCGCAGTCGTGGGCGGCTACTGCTCCGGTGCTACGCTTCCTTCTTCCGGTGTGTTCAAAAATGCGAATATCCCGATGATCGTCCCGGCAGCCAACTCGGCAAAATTGCCAGCCCAAGGTTATGACACCCTGTTTTTGATCAATGGCCTAACCCCAGACCAAGCCCAAACCGCAGCAGATTACATGGCAGCCAACCAGGCCAAAAAAGTCGCTCTCATTCACGACAACTCCGCTTATGCCAAAGACCTCGCCGACTTCGCCAAAGCTGCCGTGGAAAAGAGCGGCGGCACCGTCATCGCCTATGAAGCGATCAATCCCGAAGAAAAAGATTTCAGCGCGCTCGTCACCAAGCTGAAAGGTTTGCAGCCAGACGCCACCTATTTTACCGGCTACTATGCGGCTGGCGGGCTGTTGGTCAAACAGTTCAAGCAAAAAGCAGTACCGGGCCTGTTCCTCGTAGGCGACGGATCGTTCAGCGAGGACGTCATCAAAATCGCCGGAGCGGACAACGCAGAGGGGCTGTTGATTACGGCTACGCCGACTGCTGAATTTATCGAGGGCGCAGAAGCCTTCACCACCGAATACAAGCAAACGTACAACAACCTTGCTCCTGGGCCGTTCTCTGCGCTCAGCTACAACGCGGTTAATTTGCTGGCAGATGCCTTGAAACGGGCCAACTCGACAGAGCGCGATGCGATCAAGAAGGCGCTCAAGGAAACGAAAGACTTCCAAGCTCTCGGTCAAACGATCTCTTTCAACGCGCAAAACACGCTCGATACTTCCAACTTTGCTGTGCTCAAAGTGACAGGTGGCAAATTCATATTGGCGAAATAGGGCCGCCAGAGCAAGGAAGAGGTCATTCAGGCAAAGGGGTGGTGATGGAATGGAGATTCTGGTCCAAACGCTGGCAGACGGTTTGGTCATCGGCGCGTTTTACAGTTTGATCGCTCTCGGCTACACGATGGTTTTTGGCATCATCAAGCTGCTCAATTTTGCTCATGGCGACTTGTACATGCTCGGCGCATTCGTCGGCTACAGCTTGCTCAGCATGGTTGGCGGCGGCGATTCCGGCATGGGGCTGTTCGGGATACTCGTCGTACTGCTGTTGACGATGGTGATTGTCGGCATTGCCGGGATGGGGATTGAGCGGATTGCTTACCGTCCGCTGCTCCTTGCTCCCAGACTGTCGATCCTGATTACCGCAATTGGCGTATCCCTTTTTCTGGAAAATGGCGCGATGATCGCCTGGGGCGCACAGTATCAGGTGTATCCGTTGCAACTGTCGCACGCCGGAATCAACCTGTTCGGGGCTACGATCACGTATACCCAGATCGGGCTTGTGCTCATCTCGGCATTGCTGATGCTCGGGCTGCATCTGTTCATCAACCGGACGCTTTACGGAAAAGCGATGCGGGCCATCGCGCACGATCAGACGGCGTGTCAGCTGATGGGCATTAACGTGCACAAAGTCATCGGACTTACTTTTTTTATCGGAGCTTCACTGGCGGCGGGGGCAGGGACGATGGCTGGCGCTTATTACGGAACCGTCAATTTCATGATGGGCTTTATCATCGGGCTTAAAGCGTTTACAGCCGCTGTGCTTGGCGGGATCGGCAGCATTCCGGGAGCGATGCTCGGCGGGCTTTTGCTTGGCTTGATGGAGACGGCGGGCACTTTTGTATTCGGTGGATCGTGGAAAGATGTCGTCGCCTTTTCGCTCCTGATCTTGATCCTGGTGCTCAAGCCGACGGGCATCATGGGCGAGAAAGTGACAGAGAGGATGTAGCCGATGAACGGATATCGCAAAAAGCTGCCTGTCGTCCTGTTGCTGCTTGTCGCCGCCATCCTGCCGTTTCTCGCCAATAATTACTGGCTCGATGTGGCGACACTCGCCTTGTTTTACATCGTTTTGGCTCAGGGGCTGAATGTGGTCGTCGGCTTTGCCGGCCTGCTTGACCTCGGCTACGCGGCGTTTTTCGCTGTTGGAGCTTATACGACGGGAATCTTGATGACGGTTTACGGCTGGTCGTTTTGGCTGACTTTGCCCGTGTCGATTGCGCTTGCTGCTGTCGTCGGGGTTATCATTGGCGCTCCGACTCTGCGGCTGCGCAGCGATTACTTGGCGATCGTCACACTCGGTTTCGGGGAAATCATTCGTCTATTGGCGATCAACTTGAGCATAACAGGTTCGGCTTCCGGCATTTACGGCATTCCGCGACCGTCCATCGGGAGCTATGTGCTTGCGGGACAGCTTGATTTTTACTATCTGATTCTCGTCATTGCCATCTTGGCTGTGCTCGCGGTCAAGCGGCTGGGAACGTCGCGGATCGGCAGGGCGTGGATGTACATTCGCGAGGATGAGGACGCAGCCGAGGCCATGGGCATCAATCGGATCAACATGAAGCTGTTGGCTTACTCCATCGGAGCGGTCATCGGCAGTTTGGCAGGTTCTGTGTTCGCCGTCAAAATGAGTGCGATTGCCCCGCTCAGCTTCAGCTTTACGCAGTCGATCATGATTTTGCTCGCGGTCGTGCTCGGAGGTTTGGGCAGCATCCCGGGTGTCGTTCTGGGCGCTGCGCTGGTCATCACCTTGCCTGAACTGCTTCGCTCAGTGGAAGACTGGCGCTATCTGATCTTTGGGGTTGCGCTGGTGGCAATGATGCTGTTTCGTCCACAAGGGCTGTGGCCCGCCCGATACGATGCAGGGCAAGCGGCCAGCGGGGAAACAGAAGCAGCGCTTTCGGGAAGGGGGGACGACGATGTCAACGTTGACGCTGAAAAATGTAACGCTTAAATTCGGCGGCCTTGTCGCTGTCAACGACTTGACAGTCGAGATCGGTGCAGGCTCGATCACGAGCATGATCGGCCCGAATGGCGCGGGAAAAACGTCTGTCTTCAACATGATCACGGGCTTTTACAAACCGACAGCGGGGCAGATTTTGCTGGACGGACAAAATCTGGTCGGGACAAAGCCAAGCCAGATCACTCGCCTCGGACTGGCGCGCACTTTTCAAAACTTGCGGCTGTTTCCGAACTTGACGGTTTTGGACAATGTCAAGGCAGGCATGCACAGCCGCACGAAGCAAGCGGTCTGGGGAGCGCTGTGGCATACGCGGGCACAGCGTCAGGAGGAACGCTTGATCGAGCAGACGGCGCTGGACTGCTTGCGCTTTGTCGGCATGGAACAAGATTGCGCGCGGATCGCGAAAAATTTGCCGTACGGAGCGCAGCGGTATTTGGAAATTGCCCGCGCGCTGGCGACGCAGCCGAAGCTTCTGCTTCTCGACGAACCTGCCGCTGGACTGAACTATGAGGAAAAAGAGGCGTTGATCGGGTTGATCCGCAGCATCCGCGACACGTATGGGCTGACCGTCCTGATCATTGAGCACGACATGGGCTTGATCAAAAAAATATCGGATCACGTCGTTGTTCTGGATTATGGGCAAAAAATCGCGGAGGGCGTTCCGGAAGCTGTCCTGAACAACCCGCGGGTGGTCGAAGCGTACCTGGGGAAGGAGGAGGCAGTGTGACGGCACTTTTGACGATTGAAAGCCTCCAGGCGCATTACGGGAAAATCGCGGCGCTCAAAGGGATCAGCCTGCAAGTGAACCAGGGGGAGATCGTCGCGCTTCTCGGCAGCAACGGAGCGGGCAAAAGCACCACGCTGAAAGCGATTTCCGGGATTGTCCGGCCGACGAGCGGCGAGATTGCTTTGGCCGGCAAAAGTCTGGTCGGCTGCGCCCCGCATCAAATCGTGGAAGCAGGTGTCATCCATGTTCCGGAAGGGCGGCGGATCTTTGCCGGACTGACCGTGCGCGAAAATCTGGAGCTTGGCGGATTTACGAAGAGACGAGAGAAGGCGGCCGTCAAGGAAGGGATCGAGCAAGCTTTTGCCTTGTTTCCCCGCTTGCAGGAGCGAAGTCAACAGCTGGGAGGAACGCTGAGCGGCGGCGAGCAGCAAATGCTGGCGATTTGCCGCGCTTTGATGGCGCGACCGAAGCTGTTGATGCTGGATGAGCCGTCGATGGGGCTGGCCCCGATTATTGTGCAAGAGATCATGAACATAATCAAGGAAATCAACAGGCAAGGCACGACGATTTTATTGATCGAGCAAAATGCCAAGGCAGCGCTCAAGCTTGCCCATCGCGGCTATGTGATGGAGACGGGGCGCATTGTGATGGAAAATACGGCAGACGTGCTGCGCACAGACGATTCGATCGTCAAGGCGTACCTGGGCGCGTGAGTCAGTCAGGCAGTCAGGAAAAGGCTGTTCTCCAACGACAAAGGAGGAATCAACCGTGGAATTGATTCGCATTTTGTCTGAGTTGTTGCCGCCCAAAGAGGGGCGAAGCTGCCGGGAGCTGCGCGGGTGTTTTCGCCGTTTTTTTCAGCGCAAAAAGGCGGGCAGGCGACGTTAGCCCAAGCAGGCCCGTTTTGCATTCGCGCTGCTGCAAACCACGCCGCAAAAACGCAAAAACAAACCTCCCGTTTCACACGGCAAAGTGAGACGGGAGGTTGATTTTCACAAGACGAGGTGCGAGCGAGCTTCGCCTTTCGCGCTGGATTATTTGTTCAGCTTGTTGTACAAAGTCGCGCGGGAAATGCCGAGTCTTTTGGCAGCGGCCTGCTTGTTGCCGTTTTCCAGCTCGATCGCGCGCAGGATGACGCGCCGTTCATGCGCTTCCAGTTCTTCCTGCAAAGAAAACAGGTCGTCCGGCAGCTCGACGGGCAACTGCTTGGCCTGGCTTTGCACAGAGTACGGCAAGTCTTCCTCGCGGATCGTTCCGTCCGTAGCAAAAACGACCAGCCGCTCGATGGCATTGCGCAGTTCGCGAATATTGCCCGGCCAGTCGTATTGCAGCAAATTTTGCATGACGTTTTGCGAGATGGCGTGGATCGGCCGATTGTAGCGCAAGGAAAACTCGTAGAGAAAAAAGTGGGCCAGCTCGACTGTGTCTTCGATCCGCTGCCGCAAAGGCGGGATGGCGAGGGTGACGACATTGAGCCGATAATACAAGTCCTCGCGAAACTTTCCTTCACGGATCATTTCCTCCAAGTTTTTGTTGGTGGCGGCCACTATGCGAAAATCGGCTTCGATCTGCTTCGTTCCTCCCACAGGGTAATACTTTTTCTCCTGGAGGACGCGGAGCAGCTTGACTTGCATGTCGAGCGGCATTTCGCCCACTTCGTCGAGAAACAGCGTTCCGCCGCGGGCCAGCTCAATCATCCCTTTTTTGCCTTTTTGATCAGCGCCGGAGAAAGCTCCCTTTTCATAGCCGAACAGCTCGCTCTCAAAAAGGGTGGGGGAGATCGCTCCGCAGTTGATCGCGATAAAAGGAGCGTTTGCGCCTTCGCGCACATCGTGCACCGCCTTGGCGAACAGCTCTTTGCCGACGCCGCTCTCCCCGATAATCAGCACGGTCGCCTGGGTCGAGCCGAGCTTTTGGATCATCGACTTGATCTGGCGGATGGCGAGGCTGGTTCCTTTGATGTGCTGGAACGGATCGGGAGTGGAGCTGAGCTTCGCCATTTCCTGCTGCAAATGATTCACTTTTTTGTTCGCCTTCAACAGTTCCTGATTCAGGCGAACCTGGCTGGTAATATCGGTCTCAGCGGCAACAGCGCCGATGATTGTATCGTGCAAATAAATCGGTTTCGTATTGATGAGGACGACGAGGTCTTCTCGCGGCTGATGCTGATGGCGGTAGAGCGATTGCCCGTTATGCAGCGATTTGAGCGTCTCCAGCATGTCGAGCGGGAAAAAGTCCGTGATCGGCCGCCCGACGATGTCTTTGGCCTTCAGCGAAAAAATGCGCTCCGCACCTTCCGTCCAGACCATGACGCGAGCTTTTTCGTCGATGACGGAGATCGAGGCGTCCATCGTCTGGATCATCGTCTCAAAATAAGCCTCCAAAATTTCATAAGAGGTAAAAACGGCACGGAGAACAGTCGGGCGGTCGAGATATCCGACAGGTTCCCCTTGGTCATCGGTGACGAGCACATAGCTGTGGGTGCCGAGCAGTTGGATCGCAGCAGGAAGCGGAGCAGCAACAGTCAGGACGCCGACCTGTTCCCATGCGGCTGGCGGCTTGCTTTCGTCGGCAAAAATGTCGGCGTCCGTAGACGCGAGCGTACAGGCGTGCCAGCCGGAAGATAGCGGGGCAAACGCAATCGGTACGGTTCCTTTCGAGGGCAGCAAAGAAAGCGGTTGCTCCCGGTAAATCTGCATGTTCGTCTGGATCAGCTCGGCAATGCCAGGCAGCTTATGGTTCATCCCGATCATTCCTTTTGGAAGAGTGTATAAAAATGTAAACACTTTCTCGAATATTATACATTCGCTTGTTGAGTTGTAAAAGAATTTAGACAAAAATTTTGCGGATGTTCGCTCCTTTTGGTTGGCACGGCATTTGCAAAAATAAACAAGTGCAACGATTTTACGAAAAGCTTTTGAGGAGAATCAGCCATGACAAGACAAACCCATGCGCAGATTGCGGTAATCGGCGGCGGCATTATCGGGGCGGCGATTGCCTACTACACAGCCAAGGCTGGACTGGATGTGGTCGTGCTGGAAAAAGGCGAGCTGGCGTCAGGGACGTCCTCGCGCTGCGACGGCAACATTTTGGCGATCGACAAAGACCCCGGCTTCGACAGCCAGATGTCCTTGCAAAGCCAGATGCTCGTCGACCAGCTGACCCGGGAGCTGGAGCATTCGTTTGAATATCGGGCTTTGGGCAGCATTCTCGTCTGCGAGTCAGAGGCGGAAATGGAAGCAGCAGCGCAGTGGGTGCGACGGCAAAAGGAAGCCGGGCTGCCTTTTCGGATGCTGGATCGCCAGGACATTCGCCAGGAGTCGCCTTACTTTGCCGACGACTTGCTGGGAGGTTTGGAGTGCGCGACCGACTCTACTGTGAATCCGTACATGCTGACCTTTGCGCTGTTTGAAGGCGCGAAAAAGCACGGGGCAAAAATCATGCGGCGTACCGAGGTCAAGGCGCTGCGCCGCGATCAGGCGACGGGAACGTTTCAGCTCGAACTGAATACGGGCGCGATGACAGCGCAGCAGGTGGTCAATGCAGCGGGAGTGTGGGCGCCTTTCATCGGGCAGATGGTCGGAGTCGACATTCCGGTCGTGCCGCGAAAAGGACACTTGATCGTCGCGTCCAGACAGCTTCCGGTCGGGATGCGCAAGGTGATGGAGTTTGGCTACTTGATCTCCAAATTCGGCGGAGTGCGCCAGGTCGATGCCGAGACGGAAAAATACGGGGTTGCGCTGGTGTTCGAGCCGACAGAGAGTCAAAACTTTTTGATCGGATCGAGCCGCCAGTTCGTCGGCTTTGACACGCGAATCGATCTGAACGTGGTGCGCTGCATGGCGAGAAGGGCGCTGCGCTTTTATCCGAAAATCGCTGACTTTGCCATGATCCGTACGTATTGCGGGTTGCGCCCGTGGACGGAGGATCATTTGCCGATCATCTCGCGCGTCGAGGAAGTGCCCGGCTTTTTTATCGCGGCTGGACATGAAGGGGATGGGATCAGCCTGGCGGCGGTCACAGGCAAGCTGATGTCCGAAATGCTACAGGGACAGTCGGACACGATCATCCCCACCGAACCGCTTCGCCACGACCGATTCACGAAGAAAGAGGTGCTGCATCCATGAAAGCAGCCAGAGTGTTTACGACTGTGGACACGCATACGGGCGGCAATCCGACCCGCACGGTCATCAGCGGTCTGCCGAAGCTCCAGGGGGAGACGATGGCGGACAAAATGCTGCACATGCAAAAAGAGTACGACTGGATTCGCACCCTGCTGATGTACGAGCCGCGCGGCCATGACGTCATGTCTGGCGCTCTCGTGGTGGAGCCGTGCCACCCGGAAGCGGACGTGGGGGTGATCTACATCGAGACGGGCGGTTACTTGCCGATGTGCGGGCATGACACAATCGGGCTTTGCACAGCGTTGGTGGAAACCGGAATGATTCCGGTAAGCGAGCCGCTGACGAGATTGAAACTGGATACGCCAGCAGGCTTGGTCGAGGTGGAAATCCAGGTTGAGGGGGGAAAGGCGAAGCAGGTGTCGTTTACGAACATTCCTGCCTTTCTCTACAAGCAAGATGTCAGCGTCACAGTGGAAGGGATCGGTACGGTTACATGCGACATCGCCTACGGTGGCAATTTTTACGCGATTACGGACGCGCGGGCGCTGGGACTCGAACTGGCTCCGGGAAATGCCTCTGTGATCGTCGACACGGCTGTGCGCATTCGCAAAGCGATCAACCAGTCCCTGGAAGTCGTCCATCCGGCGAAGCCGTTCATCCGCGGCTTGACGCACGTGGAGTTTTACACGGACCCGAGCGCGCCGGAAGCAGATGTCAAAAACACGGTCGTCGTGCCGCCAGGTGGAATTGACCGTTCTCCGTGCGGCACAGGCACATCCGCGAAGCTGGCCACGCTGTTTGCCAAAGGCGAGATCGGGCTGGACGAACCATTTGTCCATGAGAGCATCGTCGGCTCGCTGTTTACAGGAAAAGTGCTGGCGGTTGCGGAGGAAGGCGGACTTCCCGCTGTCGTGACAACCATTGCCGGCAGCGCCTGGCTGATGGGCAAGCACACGATTTTTTACAATCCCGAAGATGAGCTGGCAAACGGCTTTTTGCTGATTCCGGCGGCCACAGACCATTAAATACAAAAAGTTGAGAGGAGAATGAACGATGGGAAGATTTGAAGGGGTATACGTAGCGATTGTCACGCCATTTACTAGCGATTACGAGGTGGATTACAAGCGGCTGACAGAGCTGTGCGACTGGCTGATTCAGGAAGGAGTCAACGGTTTGGTGCCGTCCGGTTCCTTGGGTGAATATGCCACGATGACAGGCGAGGAGCGGGCCAAAGTCATCCATACGGTGATTGCAGCAGCAAAAGGCCGCGTTCCGGTCGTAGTCGGCTCGGCAGCGCCGTCGACCCGTCAGGCAGTGGAGTGGGTGCAATTTTCCAAAGACGCAGGCGCAGCCGGGGTGATGGCTTTGCCGCCGATCAACTACAAGCCGCTGGAAAACGAAGTGTTCGCGCATTACGAAGCGCTGAACACGGTCGGATTGCCGATTATCGCTTACAACAACCCGCACGATTACAAAATCGACCTGACCCCGGATATTTTGGCGCGGCTGGCGAAGTTTGAAAACGTGGTGGCTGTCAAAGAGTTTTCCGGGGATGTGCGCCGGATGCAGGACATTCTCGCCCAGACAGACCTGGAAGTGATGGTCGGCGTGGACGATTTGGTGATGGAGGGCGGCTTGATCGGAGCGACGGGCTGGATCGCCGGCGTGCCGAATGCTTTGCCAAAAGAAGGCGTGGAGCTGTTCCGACTCGCGCGCGCAGGCAAGCTTGCGGAGGCTCAGGCTCTGTACCGCCGACTGCTGCCGCTGTTCCATTACGACGCAAGTCCGCAGCTCGTGCAGTCGATCAAGTACATGATGGAGCTGGCTGGCTTCCCTGTAGGTCCGACTCGCCCACCGCGCCTCCCGCTGGCAGACGACTACTACGCCGGGATTAAAAAGGCGTTTGACTACGCAGTCGGCGCAGCCAGCGGACGATAAGGGGGAAGGGCAGGCATGCACAGCAAAAACTGGATCGGCGGCGAATGGATCACGCCGCACGGAGCCGAAGTGACGGTCAAAAACCCGTCGCGCTTTACCGAGGAAGTGGGCGTGTTGCATATGTCGGATCGTTCTCACGTATTCGCAGCAGCAGATGCCGCACGTGTGGCGCAAGCCGAGTGGGCGAGGAAGACAGGTGCTGCTCGCGGCGAGGTGTTGTATCAGATGGCTTCCGCTCTGGAGGCTCATGCAGACAGTCTCGCCAGACTCGCGAGCCAGGAGATGGGCAAGCAGCTGGGCGAAATGCGCGGCGAGGTGGCGCGGGGCATCAGTCTGTTGCGCTATTATGCCGGCGAAGGAATGCGGGCCAACGGCAATTTGATCCCGTCTGCGGATACGGATGTTTTGCAGTACAGCCGTCGAGTGCCGCTCGGCGTCGTGGCTGTCATTACACCGTGGAATTTCCCTGTCGCGATTCCGATTTGGAAGATCGCTCCCGCGTTGATCTGCGGCAATGCCGTCATCTGGAAGCCGGCGGAAAACGGTTCTTTGACCGCGACGCGTCTGGCAGAAATTTTTGCCGAGACGAAGCTGCCGCCAGGAGTGCTCAATCTGGTGATCGGAAAAGGACGGGAAATCGGAACGACTTTGATTGAGGAAGCTGCGGTGGACGCGGTCAGCTTTACTGGCTCGTCCGCGACAGGCAGGCAGATCGCGATTGCTTGCGCGGGACGCAACATCAAATGCCAGACCGAGATGGGCGGAAAAAATGCGGCGGTTGTCCTCGCTGACGCGGATCTGGACAAAACGGTGCCGATCTTGCTCAGCGGGGCATTCCGCTCTGCTGGGCAAAAATGTACGGCGACGAGCCGGATTATTGTGGAAAAGGCGGCTTACGAGCCATTGGTCGAGCGGTTGCAGACAGCTATCTCGCTGTGCAAGGTCGGGGATGCTTCCGATCTGGATGCTTACTTGGGTCCGGTCGCTTCTGCGGCGCAGTACGAGACAGTCGGGCAATACGTGTCTATCGCCCAGTCTGAGGCCCGGTTGATTGCCCAAAGTCCGGCTTATGCGGGAGCGGAGCACGGCTACTTTATCCGTCCGCAAATCGTGGAAGGAGTAGCGGCCGACCACGCTTTGGTTCAGGAGGAAGTGTTCGGGCCGCTGGCTGTGCTTTTGACGGCAGATGGGTTCGACGAGGCAATCGAGCTGTGCAACCAGTCTGTGTACGGGCTGAGCGCTTCGCTGTTTACCCGTGATCTGGCGAGTGCCCACCGCTTTTTGGACTTGGCGCAGGCCGGGATGGTGCGCGTCAATCAGGAGACGGCCGGGGTGGAGTACCAGGCTCCGTTTGGCGGCATGAAGCAGTCCAGCTCGCATACGCGGGAGCAAGGGCAAGCGGCGCTGGACTTTTACAGTGCCACGAAGACATGCGCGATCAAATACGCCTGGTAAACAGCGAAACCTGGCAGGTAAAGGTGTGGGAGGACTATGAACATCCAGCAGTTGTTTACGACCATTGACGCCCATACAGGAGGGGAGCCGCTGCGGATCATCACGGGCGGCATCCCGCCTCTCAAAGGCGAAACGATTTTGGAGAAGCGCCGTTATTTTCGCCAGGAGCTGGATCATATCCGGCGGGTGCTGATGTACGAACCGCGCGGACACCACGGGATGTACGGTTGCGTCATGACGGCTCCCGTCAGCCCGGATGCGGCCTTTGGCGTCCTGTTCATGCACAACGAAGGCTACAGTACGATGTGCGGCCACGGGATCATCGCGGTCGTGACAGCGGCGATCGAGACAGGGATGCTTCGCGTGGCTGATCCGGATGAGCGGATTGTGATCGACAGTCCGGCGGGCCGGATCATCGCGCGTGCCCACACGGATGGAGCGCACGTCCAGTCGGTCGCTTTTGAGAACGTCCCGTCTTTTGTGTTCGCCAAGGATGTGCCGATCGAGTGGGAAGGAAAGCTGTTTTCCGTCGATATCGCCTTTGGCGGAGCTTTTTACGCGGTCGTGCAAGCCAAGGACATCGGTGTCCAGGTCGAAATCGAGCAGCTGGCGACTTTGCAGGAGTGGGGCAGCCGGATCAAGCAGCAGATTGAAGCGAAGCTTGCGGTCGTTCATCCGTTCGAGCCTGAGCTGGCTGGCATTTACGGGGTGATTATCTCGGATGAGCCGCGTGTGCAAGGCTCACACTTGCGCAACGTGACTGTTTTCGCCGACAAGCAGATTGACCGCTCGCCGTGCGGCACAGGTACGGCTGCGCGGGTGGCGACGCTTTTTGCCAGAGGCAAGCTGGCTGTCGGGGAGCGGTTTGTGCACGAAGGGATCGTGGGCAGCCAATTCGTCGGTACCGTACTGGAAACGACGCAGGTAGGCGACTACCCGGCGGTCATTCCGTCCATTGAAGGCCGGGCTTTTATCACAGGTTTGCACCAGTTTGTCGTCGATCCGACTGATCCGTTAAAGGACGGCTTTTTGCTGCGCTAGGCATGGCAGGAGTGGGGAAAAAGGGGCTGCATGATCTGGGCGGCCTCTTTTTCATGCATATAACGGTGTCACAATACTGCCACGCATCCAGGCATCTGCTTTTTTCCGACACTTCTGTTATAATGGCTGGGACAAGTATAAACAAGGGAAAAAGGGGTTGAATTTTGTGCCGTATAAAGCGTTGCTGGAGTCCCACGTGGGTGGTTGGGAAGTCGCGATTGTCCTGTTGATCGTAGCGTACTTCCTCTATCGTGCGGGCAAGGAAAAAGCGGGCAAGATCGTACATATGCTGCTCAGACTCATGATGGTCATTATTCTCGTATCCGGAGCGTGGATGCTGTTTACCGTGCACGCCAGCGAAGTGTATTTCTACGTGAAAGGTCTGCTCGCGATTGTCGCTTTCGGCTTGATCGAGATGTCGCTGGGACGGGCGAAAAGACAGGAAGGCAGCATCGGCTTTTTCATCGGCTGTTTGATCGTGCTGGTCGTAGTCATCATGCTCGGCTACCGTGTATTCGCCTAGTCGTCTGGAAACGGAAATGTATGCATAGAGCTTTCTTTTGCAAGTTGCACGCTTGCAGGGGAAGGCTTTTTTTCATGAAACGGGATATGGCTGCTTGCGGTCAACCAAAAGGTCATGACTGTTTTGTTGCCTGGCCGGGGCTGACGTTGAGGCGGTCGGGCGTTGATCGCGGGACGGGAGCGGAAATTTTGGAGAAACACTCCACTTTATATAAAAGTAATGGCGGATAACTCCTTTTTTGATATAATGACGGTAAGCACGACCAAACGGAGTCACTTTTCAAAAGGAGGCGCAGCATGGCAGGACATACAGAGGAGTTGACCGTTGCCGGAGTCAAGACAAACACCCTTTTGCACATCCAGAGTCTTTTGCCCTCCTTCACGAAATCGGAGCAAAAGGTAGCGAGCATCGTTTTGCAGCAGACAGACAGCGTCATTTATTCTTCTGTGATCGACCTGGCTGAAAAGGCTGGCGTCGGCGAAACGACGGTGCTGCGCTTTTGCCGGAAAATCGGTTTTCGCGGCTATCAGGAGTTCAAGCTGGCGCTCGCGCAGGAGCTGGTTGCACCTGCGAAAAATTTGCACGGCGAAGTAGGCGAGGAAGATTCGCTGGAGACGATGGCGCAAAAAATAACCGCGACGAATCAACAGGCGATTGCCGATACATCTGCCCTGTTCGATCTGGAGCAGATCGAGCGTTGTGTCCAGCTTTTGCAGCAGGCAGGGACGATTCACTTTTACGGAGTAGGAACATCGGCTGTGACGGCGCAGGATGCGAAGTACGCGTTTTTGCGGATCGGACTGCGCGTGGATGCCATGAGTGAATCGCACCTTCAGGCGATGGCGGCAGCTACGCTCGGGCCGGGGGATGTAGCGATCGGGCTGTCTGTTTCCGGGAGCACGAAGGATACGATCGATTCGCTCAAGGTCGCGAAAGAGGCGGGAGCCACGACGATTTGCATTACGCATTACCGCCGCTCGCCGATTACGGGTGTCGCGGATATGACGCTGTTGACCGCCGCACAGGAAGGCCCGTTGCAGGGAGGTTCTCTGGCTGCGAAAATCGCCCAGTTGCACGTGCTGGACGTCATCTGCACGACCATTACGCTGCGCAACAAGGAAAAGGCGCTCACATACAAGGAACGGACAGCGAAAGCCGTATTGGAACGAAAATATTGATTGAGGTGAGAGGAATTGAAACTTGTCATAGTCAAAGATTATCAGGAAATGAGCCGCAAAGCGGCCGAATTGCTTGCCTCTGAGGTGAAGCAGCACCCGCAGACCGTCCTGGGTCTGGCAACGGGCGGCACTCCGGTAGGCATGTACCGGGAGCTGATCAAGCTGCACGAAGACGAAGGGATCGATTTTTCGCAGGCGCAGAGCTTTAATCTGGATGAATATGTCGGGCTGTCTTCGGCGCATCCGCAAAGCTATCGCGCCTATATGCAGGAAAATTTGTTCCAGCACATCAACTTGCCAGCAGACAAAACACACGTCCCAACAGGAGATGCGGTCGATCTGGACAAGGAGTGCGCGCGCTATGAGGAAGCGATTCGCGAAGCGGGCGGTATCGATATTCAAGTGCTTGGCATCGGCAACAACGGTCACATCGGATTCAACGAACCGGGATCTTCCGCGGAGTCGACGACGCGGGTGGTGCAACTGACCGAGAGCACGATTGAGGCGAACGCCCGTTATTTTGCCAGCGTGGAGGAAGTGCCTACGCAAGCGGTTTCCATGGGGATCAAGACGATTCTCGGAGCGAAAAAGGTCGTGCTGTTGGCAAGCGGAGAGGCAAAAGCACAGGCTGTGCGCCTGATGGTGGAGGGCGAGCCGACAGCGGATGTGCCAGCGTCCTTGCTGCAACTTCACCCGGATGTAACGGTCATCGTGGACGAGGCGGCGGCGAGCCAGCTGACTGTCGCTGCGACAAGTGTGGAAAACAAGCGGTAGCCGTCTGGCGCCGCTTGTTTCTTTTGTTGTTCACCAATCTGTTCCGAATATCTGTCTGTCCCTTATGCTATACTGGGAGTGTTGTCACGAAGGTTCACCAGATTTTTCTAAGGAGCTGATTTTCGATGAGCGCAAACGAAGCGTTGCTTACATTAGAAGGTTGGTATACGTATCATAATTTCCGCACGATCAATTGGGAAAAGTGGAAAGCGGCTTCCGCCGAGGAGCGCCAAGCAGCGTTGGACGAGCTGAACGGGCTGATCCGCACTTGGGAAGCGAACGAAGCGGAAAACCAAGGAAGCACGGCTTTCTATTCGATTCTTGGACACAAAGCAGACCTCGTGTTCATGTTCCTGCGCCCGACCATGCAAGAACTCGAAGAAATCAAGACGGCTTTCAATAAAACCCGCTTTGCTGCCTTTACAGATGCTCCGTACTCCTACGTCTCCGTTGTCGAGTTGAGCAACTATGTACATAACCCGGGCGAAGATCCGAAGGCAAATCCGCACGTGCGCGATCGCCTGTATCCGATCCTGCCAAAATGGGAGCACATTTGCTTCTACCCAATGAACAAAAAACGCGATTTGCAAGACAACTGGTACATGCTGAGCATGCAGGAGCGTCAAGAAATGATGCGCTCCCACGGCATGATCGGCCGCTCCTACGCTGGACGCGTCAAACAAATCATCGGCGGCTCCGTCGGTTTCGACGATTGGGAGTGGGGCGTGACGCTGTTCGCCAACGATCCGCTGGAGTTCAAGCACATCGTCTACGAAATGCGCTTTGATGAAGTGAGTGCCCGTTTTGGCGAGTTCGGCAACTTCCTGGTCGGTAACGTGCTGAATCAGGAAACGCTCGCGAAAAAACTGGAAGTGTAATCATCTGTCAAAAATCTGCTGTGCGGCTGCTAGTTGTCGCATCGGCAGATTTTTTTTGCCCGGGGAGATCGGCTCTGGCTCGGTCTTTTTTAGGCGTCGAGCCTGCCAGCCGCAGGAAACCGATTTGTGCTCGGAACGTAGATGTAATAGGATGGGAGAAATGTGAAGAACAGAGAGAGGCTGCGCTGGGAAGCGATTAAGCCGGAAGGAGAGGGGATTGCAATGAAAAGCATCAAGCCAGGAAGAGGGCCGTCGGCAATGGGCGCGGCGGGAAGTGTCGTTGCTATTGTTTTCGGAGTATTTTGGACGATTATGGCATTTTTCATCACGCAAGATTCGCCGTTTCCCGTGGTCGGCACGATTTTTCCTTTGTTTGGGGTCTTGTTTATCATTATCGGGATCGTTCAGGCTGTTTATCACTATAAAAACGCTACAGGCAGAGAGCGGATGTCGCTGTACGATATTACGGACGCCCACGAGGAAGGCGACCCGTTGAACCGCCGATTCGGCAAGGAGAGAGAAGCGGAAGCGGACACAGAGACGACAGGCGAAAAAGCTTTTTGTCCGTACTGCGGGCAGCGCGTAAAGGCTGGCTACCAATACTGTCCGGGCTGCGGGAAAAAGGTGTAAGGACACGGTTTCTTAACAAAGTCGTGGCTTTGGTTCCCGGAAACTTTTTGATACAGTAAAGAGGAAAGCGACATCAGAGCGGAGGGGAACAAGACTGGGCTTTCTAAAGCTGAAAATCGGCTATCGCACTTTAAAAACGGCGATCGGGACAGCGATCTCGATCTTTTTGGCTCAACAGCTTGATCTGCTGTACCCCGCATCTGCGGGCATCATTACGATTCTTTGCATACAAGTAACGGTCAAGCAGTCGTTCCGCACAGCGTGGAACCGGATCATGTCCAGCTTTCTCGGGCTTGGCATCGGGATGGCGCTGTTTTATTTGCTCGGGTATTCGCCTGTTGCCATTTTGCTCGCCATCCTGCTGTTTTTGCCGCTCGCTGTGCGGTTTGGCATCCAGGAGGGCTTCGTCAGCAGCATGGTCGTGCTCATGCACCTGTACTCGGCGCAAAGAATGGATTTCCCGTTATTGCTGAACGAAGCGGGACTGCTGGTGATCGGCGTCGGGGTCGCGCTGCTCGTGAACTTGTACATGCCGAGCCTAGACAAGGAACTGCGGGCGATGCAAAAGCAGATCGAGCAGCTGTTCAGGCAAATTTTGCGGGAGTTTTGCTACTACTTGCGGCATGGCGAGAGCGATTGGGACGGGAAAGAGATGATCGAGGCGCCGGGTCTTTTGGAAAAAGCGCTCAGGCTTGCGTCGCGCGACATCGATAACCGTCTGGGGCGGCGCGATGACTCGTACTACCAATACTTTGTCATGCGAGAAAAGCAGTATGAACTGTTGGAGCGGATGATGCCGATCGTTTCGTCACTCGACACGCAGGTGCCGCAGAGCCATTGGATCGCTGATTTTCTCGAACGGATCAGCGACTCGGTGCACCCGGGCAATACGGCGTACCGCTTTATCGATCAGCTTCGCCAAATGCGCGAGGAGATCAAGGAGTCGGAGCTGCCGCGCACGCGCGAGGAATTTGAGACGAGAGCGTCGCTGTTTTACTTGTTGCGCGAGATCGAGAATTATTTATTCATCAAGCATGAGCTGGGCAAAAGCAGTGAGGACAAAAAACCAGCAGCCGTAGCGGAGCCAACACCGGGCAAGTAACGCTTCGTGTGGCAAAACGGCAAAACGGCAAAAACGCCAAAGAACAAAGGCGCTTTCTTCTGAGCAAAACCGGAAGAAGGCGCTTTTTGTGTCCCAAACAACATCCCGACTTTTTGCTGAAAAAGGCGTGAAAGCTTGGCACTGCCAGCTTCTGCCCTTTCAGGCATGCATATTTATTCAGTAAATTTTATTTTTCTTGAATGTCTGAAAATATACAATTATAATTTAAATCAGAAATCATTTCCGATATTCGGAAAAAGTGAAAAGGGCCATCCATCCGGCAACAGATAGATAGGGGGATAGCAGGATGATTGAGGTTAAGCAGCTAGTCAAGTCTTTCGGATCACTCACCGTGCTGAAAGGTGTCACTCTCTCGGTAGAGGAGAAAGAAGTCGTCGTCTTGCTCGGTGCCAGCGGTTCAGGCAAAAGCACTTTGCTTCGATGTTTGAATTTTTTGGAATTTCATGAAGCTGGCGAGATTTGGATCAGCGGGGAGAAGGTTGACCCGCACAAGACCAATCTGAACCATTTTCGGGCAGAGGTTGGGATGGTATTCCAGCACTTCAATCTGTTCCCGCACAAGACGGTACTGGAAAATGTGATCGAGGCTCCGGTGCACGTCAAGGGAATGAAAGTCGCCGAGGCGAAAGAGCTGGCCAACGAACTGTTGAAAAAAGTAAACATGCAGGATAAGGCGGATGTGTACCCGGACATGCTCTCGGGTGGACAGAAGCAGCGCGTGGCGATTGCGCGAGCGCTTGCGATGAAGCCGAAAATCATGCTTTTCGATGAACCTACCTCCGCACTTGACCCTGAGCTGGTCGGCGAAGTGTTGCAGGTAATGAAGCAACTGGCAAAAGAAGGCATGACCATGATCGTCGTCACCCATGAAATGGGCTTTGCCCGCGAAGTCGCAGATCGCGCCGTGTTCATGCACGATGGTCAAATCCTGGAGCAAGGGCCGCCTAGTGCGTTCTTTGAAAATCCGCAACACGAAAGAACCAAGCAGTTTTTGCGCAGCATTCGTTAAAAACAGAGAAAACAGGGGGAATTTCAGATGAAAAAACGTGCAAAATGGTCCGGAGTTTTGTTGTCTACCGTTCTGTTGGGCTCGCTTCTGCTCTCGGCATGTGGCTCTCAAGAGAGCAGCGCGCCGGCAGGAGGCGGACAAGCAGCGGGCGGCGAAGGCAAAAAAGATTTTACTTACGCGATGAGCGGAGTGTACAAGCCGTTCAGCTTTAAAGAAAACGGGCAGCTGACAGGCTTTGACGTAGAAATCGGACAAGCGCTGGCGGAAAAAATGGGGATGAACGCCGTTCCGATCACGAACCCGTTTGAGACGATCATTCCTGGTCTGGATGCGAAAAAATACGACTCGATCATCGGCAGCTTGACGGTGACTCCCGAGCGTCAAAAAGCGGTTTCCTTCACGAATCCGTACTATCGCTCCGGCTCGCAGATTTTCGTGCAGGAAGGCAACACGACAATCAAGGGCAAGGACGATCTGAAAGGCAAAAAGATCGGGGTCGTCAAAGCTTCCAACTACTTGGACTGGGCGAAAAAACTGACAGATGAAGATAAAATCACCCAATACGACAGCGATATCACGGCGCTGCTCGACTTGCCGACAGGACGTCTGGACGCGGTCATTACCGACCAGGTAGTAGGCTTGCGCTTTATTAAAGAGGGTGGCGGAAAAGTCATCGACGTGGGTGAGCCACTCAGCTTCGACGAACAGGCGATTGCTGTGCGACTGGGCGATCAGGAATCGGTAGACCGAATCAACAAAGCGCTGGATGAAATCATCAAAGACGGCACCTACGAAAAAATCAGCCAAAAATGGTTTGGCCGCAATATCCTGCAAAAACAATAAAGTGGGCAACGGGGTGTCCGGTTTGGACGCCCCCCTTTTTCCGCTTCATGTGAGGAGGATTTCCTATGATCATCGATATTTTTCTGAACAGCTATCCCCTTTTCCTGAAAGCGACCTGGTTGACCGTTCAGCTCACGGCAGTCGCTCTCTTGCTCGGTTGCATCGTCGGACTGATCATTGCGTTTTTCCGCATTTCCAATTCCAAGCCGCTTAACTATTTCGCGCACTTGTACATTACCGTCATTCGCGGTACGCCTTTGATCGTGCAAATTTGTATTTTGTACTTCGGGTTGGCGAACATGGTGACGCTTTCCCAGTTTTGGGCAGGGGCAATCGCGCTCGCCGTTCATAACGGAGCTTATATTGCCGAGATTTTCCGCGGCTCGATCCAATCGATTGATCGCGGGCAGATGGAAGCGTCCCGCTCTCTCGGGATGTCGTACCCGCTGGCCATGCGCCGCATCATTTTGCCGCAGGCGTTTCGCCGGGCGATCCCGTCACTCGGCAACCAGTTCATCATCGGGTTGAAGGACTCGTCGCTGGTAGCGTACGTAGGGATGCAAGATTTGTGGGGAACTGGTCTCGGCGAGGCGGCTTCCAACTACAAACAGCTGGAGACATACATGGTCGTCGGCTTGTACTATCTCGTGCTGATTATGCTGTTCACCTATTTTGTCAACAGACTGGAGACGAGGCTTGCCAAGGGAAAAACACTGCGAAAGCAGGCCAAGGATACGAGTGTCGCAGCATAAGGCACGTTTATGGAGGACGAAGGAACTATGGTTCAATCAATCGAACGGACGATGAAAATCATCAGAGTGCTGATATCAGACGAAAAACACGCCTGGCCCATATCGGAGTTAGCAGAAGCGACCGGCCTGCCGATCAGCACGCTCCACCGTTTCCTCGAATCGATGATCCAGTTCGGATTGGTTGAGCAGGAGCCTGTCACCAAGCATTACAAACCCGGTTATACGTGGATGGAAATCGGCTTTATTTTGCACGAGAAGCTGAATTTGCGTTCCGTGGCTCGACCATTCATGGAGGAGCTGGCCAACGAGGTCGAAGAGAGCATTTTCCTGAACGTACTGGCAGGCAAGGACTCGATGCCGATTGAAAAGGTCGAGAGTCCGCTGAAAATTCGCATTGACGAGAACTTGGGGGAACGGATTCCACTGACGATCGGTGCCCCCAGCAAAATGATTTTGGCCCATTCCAAGGCAGCCGAGATCGAAAAAATTATTTCCGAGCAGCTGCCAGCGCCTTCGCACGAAGCGTTTCTGGAACAGCTTGCGGCCGCCAAAAAAGGCGGATATGCCATCAGCTACGGCGAAAAAACGGAAGGGACGATGGCAGTCGCAGCCCCGATCTTTGGCTACGGCAATCAGCTCGTGGCTGCGATTTCCATCAATGCACCGATCTTCCGCGTCCCGGATGAACGGCTGCCGCAGCTCATCGAAAAAGTAAAGCAGCAAGCAACCGCCATATCTGCAAGAATCGGCGGCGCTTAATCGCAACCTCCATTTCCGAACGTCATCGGATGGAGGTTTTTGTTTTTTAATGCTTACTATTGGAACTTTCAATTTTTTTGCCCGAAAAATCTGTGTTAGTGTGGAGGAAATCGAGAGGAGGAGCACAAGACATGTTTCCATTTCGGGTTATCAATCAACCAACAACGGAACAGCTGCTGGACATGGCGAGTGTCATCGAAGTGGTGGAGCAAGCCTACCAGATAAAATCGAGTCAGCAAGCGACGCTGTTTCCGCTGATTTTTCATGAATTTGCGGCAGGCAAAGCGGATATGGATATCAAGTCGGGCCATTTGCCCAGAGCGGATATATTCGGACTCAAGCTCGTCTCCTGGTTTGGCGAGAACGAGCAAAAAGGATTGCCGCAGCTGATCGGAACCGTGATGGTGCTGGACAGCCGGACAGGCGTTCCGCTGGGGCTGTTGAGCGGCGAGCATATTACATGCATGCGAACGGGGGCTGCTGGCGGGATCGGGGCCAAGTATTTGGCTCGACCGGAAGCGGAAAATCTGCTGATGATCGGGACGGGTCACCAGGCGCCTTTTCAAATCATCGCGACACTGATGGCGATGGACAACATCAAGCGAGTGTACATCAGCCATCCGCGCTCCTACGAAAAGGCGCAAAAGTTCGCGGCAACGATCAAAGACAGACTGCTCACGGCGTTCGTAGCGAAATACGAAGGAGAAGACTACGAGCGCTACGCACGTAAATGCGAGGTTGAGTTTATCGCGGTCGAAAGCCTGGAAAAGACGGTCGGAGAAGCGGACGTGATCATCACGGCAACCCCTTCCCGGACGCCGCTGATTCAGAGCGAATGGGTCAAGCCAGGGACGCACATTACGTGCATCGGAGCCGACATGGCGGGCAAGCAGGAAATCGACGAGCGACTTTTCGCCATGGGACGGGTCTTCGTGGATGACATCGGGCAGGCTGTGAGCGTGGGAGAAACCGAGATTCCGCTGAAAAAAGGGCTGATTTCGCAGGCGGACATTGTCGCGGAAATCGGCAGCGTCATTCTCGGACAGGCAGCGGGACGCCGCTCGGCGGAGGAAATTACGATTTTTGACAGCACAGGCATTGCGCTGCAAGATTTGCTGACAGCGCACCACATTTTGCAAAAGGCGCAAGCGAGCGGCGCAGGAGCTGTCGTCGATCTGTAGTAGCAGCTTGCGATCCATACACACGGAAATGCACGGAACAACCGAAGGAGAGGTCAAAGATGAGAATTGCCCCGTTTAAAGTAGAAGAATGGATGAATGCCTACGAGCTGGAAGCGGTCTACAACATCGCGGAAACGTGTGTGGACTCCCTGACCGTGGAAGAGCTGATTCGCCTGTCGGCAGAGCCGGCCGATTTTTTTGCCGAGATGGCGCAAAAGAAGCTGACGTACGGCCACATCGAAGGCTCGCCTGAGTTCCGCAGTCTCGTCGCGGGCATGTACAAGACGCTGACGCCGGACAATATTTTGGTGATGAACGGAGCGATCGGAGCCAATTTTCTTGCGCTGTTTTCGCTGGTCGGCCCTGGCGATGAAGTCGTCTCTGTCCACCCGACTTATCAGCAGATTTACGAAGTGCCTGCGTCGTTCGGCGCTGAGGTGAAGCTGCTGCGACTGGTGCCGGAGAAGCAGTTTTTGCCTGACCTGGATGAACTGCGCACGCTTGTCACAGACAAGACCAAGCTGATTTGCATCAACAATCCGAACAACCCGTCCGGTGCGCTGATGGATGAGGTGACGTTGCGCGAAATTGTGGAGATTGCCCGTTCGGTCGACGCTTACGTGTTGTGTGACGAGGTGTATCGCCATTTGCATCAGGACCCGGAGATCGAGGTTCCGTCTATCGTAGATTTGTATGAAAAAGGGATTGCGACGAGCAGCATGTCAAAAGTATTTTCGCTGGCCGGCTTGCGCCTGGGCTGGATCGCCGCGCCCCTCGACGTCATCAAAAACTGCTTCTCGCACCGCGATTACACGACGATCAGCTGCGGGATGCTCGACGACATGCTGGCGGTTCATGCGCTGAAAAACAGGGACAAGATCATGGAGCGCAATCTGAAAATCGTGCGGGACAACCTGCAAATTTTGGACGAGTGGGTGGCGGCGGAACCGCTCATCTCTTACGTCAAGCCAAAAGCGGGAACGACCGCCATGCTCAAATACGAGCTGGATATGCCGTCGGAAGCGTTTTGCATCGAGCTGTTCCGTGCGACAGGCGCGTTTTTGACGCCGGGAAGCTGCTTTGACATGGAAGGCTGGGTGCGGATCGGGTACGCTTGCGACACAGAGGTGCTCCAGGCGGGTTTGGCGCAAGTCTCGAAGTTTTTGCGGGAGAGAAGCTAGGCGATAAGCGGATTGCTTGCCTGGAAAAAAGGTGCTGACGATTGCAAGCGGCAGCAATGGGGACGCCGCCAAGCTGGCGGGGAGCGTATCCCGTTATTCATAGTGGTGCACTGTGCAGGTTGAACTTCACGTCCACTCTCGGCTACACTTTTCCGTATAGACGAAGAAGCGGGGGAGAGTGGTGCAAGGCATGGAGCTGCGGAATTTGAAAACGTTTCAGGTCGTAGCGGAGCATTTGAACTTGACGAAGGCTGCCGAGCTGCTCGGGTACAGCCAGCCGACGATTACTTTGCAGATTCAGGCACTGGAGCGGGAGCTGGGGCATCCGCTTTTGAACCGCGTCGGCAAGCGCACCTTTTTGACCCCGGCAGGGAAGCTGGTGAAGCAGCATACCGATCAGCTTTTTTCTGTCCTGTTGCGCATGGAGGAGGGGCTGAACCACCTGCATCTGCCTGTCGGCCCGCTCGTGGTGGCCGCGCCCGAATTTTACTGTACCCAGTACATGCCGCAAATGCTCAAGGCTTATGTGGAGACACATCCCCAAGTGAACTTGCAGGTCATCTCGTGCACGAGTCAGGAAGCGTTGAAAAAAATTCGCGCCCACGCAGCGGACATCGGGATTATTGCCGGAACCAGTACGCAGCAGGGGATTTATTCCATGGTCGTCGATTTAGAGGAATTTGCTCTCGTTGCTGCGCCGGATATGGTGCAGGGCCGTTCGATGACGGAAACGCTGACGCAATTCCCGTTTTTGTCCTATCAGGAAGGGTGTAATCTCGATGGCTTCATTACGGAGTGTCTGCTGGAGATCAGCTACGTCCCGCCCTCTGTCATCAAGTGCAGCAGCGAGGAGACGATCAAGCGCTCTGTGCTCAATCAGACGGGCGTCGCCTTGCTCAGTACGGCGCTGGTGGAGGGGGAGCTGCGAACGGGCGAGCTTGTCGAGTTGTACCGTTTTTCCAAAAAGGCGGAAACTTCGCTCGTCTGTCTGGAGCGGCGGCGCGACGAACCAGCGATTCAAACGTTCATGGAGCTGGTAAAAGACGTGTGGCTTTCGGTGCGGGAAGAGTAGGCCGGATGAGTGGCGGACGCCTTTACATGTTTTGAATTGGCAACGGGCATAATTTCTGGGAGCTTGTGTTGCAGCAGAACCAGAAACAGCAAGGAGCTGATTGTTACGAACAAGGATCAAGCGCCTGTGCGCTATGCCAACAGCATTTACATGAAGGAGCTGGTGCGCGAAGAGGATCGGCTTCATCCGTTCCCGATTTTTCGCCGCCTGCGCGCAGAAACTCCTGTCCGCTACGATGAAAACCGCCAGACGTGGGATGTGTTTCGCTACGACGACATTCAGCGAATTTTGAAGGATCACACGACGTTTTCCTCCAAAAGGATCGCGGATGCGAAAAAAGAAACGGTGCTAACGATGGATCAGCCGAAGCATACCCAGATGCGCAATCTCGTGAACAAGGCGTTTACGCCCAAAGCGATTTCCGATTTGACCCCGCGCATTGACTCGATCGTCACGGAGCTTCTCGACATGGTCAAGGACAAGCGGGAAATGGATTTGGTGCGCGATTTTGCTTATCCGCTGCCTGTAATTGTCATTGCCGAGCTGCTCGGCGTTCCGCCAAAAGACCGCAGATTGTTCAAGGATTGGTCCGATACGATGGTCAAAGGAGCGGAAGCCGATACAGACGAGGCTCTTATCCAGATGCACAAGGACAAGGAAAAAGCGGAAGCAGAGCTGTTCCACTACTTTCGGGCGATATTGGCCGAGCGGCGGGCTGATCCAAAAGATGATCTCATCTCCGCCTTGCTCGCTGCCGAAATCGACGGAGAGCGGCTGAACGAAGAGGAAGTATTGCGCTTCTGTATTTTGCTGCTGGTCGCAGGCAACGAATCTACGACCAATCTGATCACGAACACGATTCGCGTCATGACCGAGCAGCCGGACATCCAGGAGCGAGTGCGCCAAGACAGGGAGCTGGTCAAATCGACGATCGAGGAGACGCTGCGCTACTATCCTCCGTTCGTTGTGGTCGGCCGCCGCGCAGTGGAAGATGTGGAAATCGGCGGACAAAAGATCGCAGCGGGCCAGCAGGTCGTCTCCTGGGTCGTATCGGGCAATCGCGACGAGAGCAAGTTCGAGCAGCCGGATTTGTTTTTGCCTGACCGCAAGCCGAATGCCCATCTCAGCTTTGGCTTCGGCATTCACTTTTGCCTGGGAGCGCCTCTCGCCCGGCTGGAAGGGCAGATTGCCTTGGACAGGATTTTGTCTTCGCTGCACGAGATCGCATCGCCAAAAACAGCGCTGACTCCGATTCCGAGTCCGATTGTTTTTGGCGTGGAGAGTTTTCCCGTGACGTTTCAAACCCGTTGAGACGTGGGAGACAAACCGATTTTGCTTGCGGACGGCAGCCAAGAAAACGGGGCAAGAGCAGACACCTCCAGAGCAGAGGTGTCTTTTTTGTGCTTTTTGTTCACTGAAATTGAAGTTACATGTACAAAAGGAGATATAAAGTAAAAAATCCAGAAAATATCTGAGGAACAAATGTAAATTGTTTGACTATTTGAATGGGCGTAGGTATAATTTGGTTATCTTTGTTAGTAAAGTTAACTAACTGCTGTGGTGGTGATTGTAAAGGCGTGCGAGCTCCCAGAAAAACAGGCAACAGTAAACTCGTAAAGAAACTGAACAAGGAAGAAGTTTTGCAACAGGTCATCCAACACGGTCAGATTTCCCGCGCCGATATTTCCAAGCAGACACTGCTCAGCCGTCCGTGCGTCTCCGCTTTGGTCGATGAAATGATTCAGGAAGGATTGCTGCAAGAGGTCGGCATGGGGGATTCCAAAGGCGGCCGCAAGCCGATTCTTTTGGAATACAATTACCAGGCTTATGCGATTGCTGGAGCGATCTTCGAAGGGTCGATACTGGACATGGCGATTGCGGATATGAAGGGGGAGTTTCTCGCCCGTCATCGCAAGCGACTGGCGCAGCCGGCGAACGGGGAGACCGTCATCGAGGATTTGGCAGCAGGTTTGGATCGCTTGCTTGCCGAGAGCGGGATTCCGCGCGAGCGACTGCTTGGCATGGGAGTGGGATTGCAAGGGGTCACGCAGCGGGGAAGCGGTACGGTCAGCTTTTCGCCGAGTACGGGCTGGATGGGGTCGCCGATATTGCAAACCATCGAGTCGCGACTGGGGCTGCCCGTCATCATCGACAACGATGTGAACATGATGACTTTGGGCGAATACGTTCGCGGAGCAGGCACTGGCCATTCCAACGTCGTCTACATGTACGTGGGAACGGGCATTGGTGCGGGGATCATCCTGGATGGACAGTTTTACCGGGGGAGTCGGGAAGCAGCAGGCGAGATCGGCTTCATGATGATCGGTCCGGTACATAACCGCCCGAATGGCGCGTCCGGAGTGTTTGAGACGAATTTTTCCATACCGGGAATCGCGCAGCAGGCAAAGGGATTTCTCTCTGACCTTCAGGAAGGGTCGAGTGTCATAGAACAGCTCATGCTTTGTGCCAAACAAAACAGCGAAGCGAAAGCGCTTTTGCAGGAAGTGTATCGGCATTGGGCTTACGGCATGGCGAATATCATCAGCATTTTGAACCCGGAAATCCTGATTTTGAGCGGAGAGATGGTCCACGTCGATGATGAAGGGGTGAAGCAAATTCACGATTGGCTGACCGAGTGGGTGCCAGAGGTGCCTTGTCTCGAAAAGGCTGCTCTGGGGGAGCGAGCAGGTTTGATTGGTGCCGTCCACAGTGTATTGGAAGCGTTTCCGTTCACACGACTGCTTGACAAAGAGTGAGAAAAAAGAGGGGGAGTCAGTTTTGAAAAAGGTCAATCACAAGCTGAAATCATGGATGAAAGGCGTATTCGCCAGCTCCTTGGCTCTGACTGTGGCTGCGTGCTCAGGTGGAGGACAGGAAGCAAAGCCTGCCGACAACGGCGCAGGCGGCCAAACGGGCTCGCAGCCAGCTGCGCAAACTCCGGCTCCATCCGGTGAACCGCAAAAGCTGGTTATTTACACCGGACGGGATAAAAACATCTTTGAGATCGTGCTGCCAAAGTTCAAGGAAAAGTATCCGAATATTGAAGTGGAAACGCTCGAAATGGGCGCTCAGCAAATTTTGGAGCGCGTACGCGCGGAAAAAGCGAATCCGCAAGCTGACTTCTGGTGGGGCGGCACACAGTCTGCTCTGAGCACAGCGGCCGACGAAGGATTGCTGGAGCCGTACAAGCCGACTTTTGCCGACAAGATTCCTGATCTGTACAAAGACAAGGAAGATCGCTGGTACGGCGAGATGCTTTTGCCAGAGGTCATCATGTACAACTCGCAGGCGCTCAAGCCGGAAGAAGCTCCGCAAGACTGGGATGAGCTGCTCGATCCGAAATTCAAGGACAAAATCGTCATCCGCAACGTTTTGCCATCCGGCACGATGCGGACGATCTACTCCGCGATGATTTTCCGCCAAGGTGCGGATACGCCGGAAAAAGGCTACGAATGGCTGACAAAGCTGGATGCCAACACGAAAGAATACACGCAAGACCCGACCAACCTCTACCTGAAGCTTGACCGTCAAGAGGGCGTCATTTCCTTGTGGAACCTGCAAGATGTTTTGCTCCAAAGCAAAAAGAACAACCATCCGTACGACTTCATCTATCCAAAGAGCGGAGCGCCGATCCTCGTAGACGGTATCGCTCTCGTCAAAGGCGCGAAAAACCTCGATGCAGCGAAAAACTTTATGGAATTTTTGATGAGTCCTGAGATTGCTTCCCAATTGGCGAAGGAGCGTTTCCAGTTCCCGGCCCGCACGGATATCAGCAAGGATGAATTGCCAGACTTCATGAAAAACCTGGAGCTGAAACCACTCGAACTCGACTGGGCTGTCATGGCTGCCAAAGAGAAAGAATGGATGCAGCACTGGGATGAAAACATCAAGGGCAAAGGCAAGAAGTAACTCGCAACAGACTAGACGGGAAGGAGTGTTCCTTTCCGTCTAGTCGCTTATGCCAACGTCTTAGGCCAAGCAGCCAGGAATGGCCATGAAGGAGGAAACAAAACCTGATGAGCAGCGTAACACTTGATCACGTCCACAAAAAGTTTGGCAATGCAAAAGGGGTAGAAGACGTCCACATTCACATCGAATCAGGTGAATTTTTTACGTTTCTCGGTCCGAGTGGTTGCGGCAAAACGACTACCTTGCGGATGATTGCCGGCTTTTATTACCCGACAGCAGGGCAAATCCGCTTCGGTTCCCAGGAGGTTACCTCCGTTCCGCCCCACAAGCGCAATACAGGCATGGTGTTCCAAAACTATGCGCTTTTCCCGCACATGACCGTTTTTGAAAATATCGCGTTCGGCTTGCAGGTGCGTTCTGTGAACAAGACAGAAACGAAAGAGCGCGTGGAGCGGATCATGAAGCTGGTTCGACTGGAAGGCTATGGCGAGCGGCGCATCGACCAGCTTTCCGGTGGGCAACAGCAACGGGTGGCGCTGGCACGGGCGCTGGTCATCGAGCCGCAGATTCTGCTGTTGGATGAGCCGCTGTCCAATCTGGACGCCAAGCTGAGAGAAGAGACGCGTTTTGAAATCAAACGGCTTCAGCTGGAGTTGGGGATTACGACGATATACGTGACGCATGACCAGGCTGAAGCGATGTCCATGTCGGACAGAATCATGGTCATGCAAGGCGGAGAAGTGCAGCAGATCGGTACTCCGCACGAGATTTACCATCGTCCTGTGAATCGTTTCGTCGCTTCGTTTATCGGGGAGACGAATTTGTGGGAAGGGATTGTGGTCGGCATCGACCGGGATGAAGTGCAGGTGCGCATCTCCTCGGGACAAGTGCTCAGCGGTTTTGCCAAAAATGCGTCGCCTCGCGCCAAGCTGGCAGTCGGAGAGCAGGTGACCATGTCCATCCGTCCTGAATCCGTCCAGGAGCAGAGCGAAGGAGCAGGAACGAATATCGTCACAGGCACAGTCGTCATGTCCGAGTTCACTGGCGCATGCGTGAACTACGTGACGGAAGTAGGTCAGGAAAACTTGCGCAGCATGTCCATCAACCTCGGCCGTCCAATCAAGCAACGCGGCGACGCCATCGGACTGCACATACCGAAGGAGAGCATCTATTTCGCCGGATAAGGGGGAAAAAGCTTTTGAGAGCAGAATTGCAGCAAGCGCCGACATCGGCCAGACGAAAGTCCATCACGGCTTCACCCGCCTTCGTCTATGTGCTGGTATCGCCACTCTTTTTGATTTTGTTGGCTTATGTCATTTATCCGTTATTCCAGACGTTCGTCGCCAGTATCAGCGTCGATGAGCAAATTACGTGGAAAAACTACACGCGCTTTTTCAGCCTGGAGCATACGGCCAATCTGGAAGCGCTGTGGACCAGCGTCTATATTTCTGTACTGAGTGTCATCACCTGCGGCATCGTCGGGGTGGCGATGGCCTTTTTGTTGGAACGGTACGAGTTTCCGGGCCGCAAAATTCTTTCTGTACTGGCTCTGGTGCCGATGGCTTTGCCTCCGTTGATCGGCGTTCTGTCGTTTACGTTCCTGTACGGCGAGAGCGGAATTTTTCCGCGGGCGATCAAGGAGTTGCTCGGCTTGGCCCAAGTGCCGTTTTCATTGAAAGGCATCTGGGGCGTCGTGGTCGTCCATACGTTTACGATGTACACCTACTTTTTCATGACGGCGACAGCCGCGATCAAAGGGCTTGATCCTTCTTTGGAAGAAGCGGCAGCAAGCCTCGGGGCAAACCGCTTTACCGTCTGGCGGCGCATCATTTTGCCGATGCTTACGCCAGCGATGGTCGCTTCCTCACTGCTCGTTTTCATGATTTCCATGGCGTCGTACACAGCACCGCTCATCTTCGGTATCGACCGGACGATGACGATGCAAATTTACTTGTCCCGCACGAATGGCGATCTCGACATGGCGGCGGCGCAGTCGACGATTTTGTCCATTGTATCGATCGCGTTTCTGTTGATCATGCGCTGGTATCAAGGCGCCCGCAATTATCAGAACTTGAGCAAAGGCGTGAGCGTACACCGGACGGAAATCAAGAGCAAAGCAGGCCGTTACACAACGATTGTGCTGTCGTTTATCGGCACGGTCATTCTAATGCTGCCTATTCTCGTGCTGGTGCTCATCTCGTTTTCGGTGGATGGGACCTGGACGGTGCAAATATTGCCTCCGCAATACACATTGGACCATTACATGGACTTGTTTACGGACAGCAAAACATGGCGTCCGATTTTGAACAGTTTGCAGTTGTCGGCGATTGCTTCCGTCGGAATTGTCCTGTTCGGGGTAGCGGCGGCCTATGCGATGGTGCGTCTAAAATTCCGCGGGAAAACGCTTCTGGACGTGCTGATCATGCTGCCGTGGGCATTGCCTGGTACGGTTGTGGCGGTTAACTTGATTGCCGCGTTCAGCGAGCCGACGGCGTTCAGCTTCGGGCAAGTGCTAATCGGAACATTCTGGATTATTCCGCTCGCGTATTTTGTGCGCCACCTTCCGCTCGTCTTCCGTTCCACATCGGCAACCTTGCTGCAAATGGACCCGTCCGTGGAGGAAGCCGCACGCAATCTGGGCGCATCGTGGTGGTACAGCTTCAGGCGAGTGGTGTTCCCGATGGCGCTTGGCGGGATTCTCGCCGGAACGTTGCTGGCGTTTGTACAGTGTATCGGGGAGTTTGTCGCTTCCATCCTGATTTTTACCCCGCGAACGACTCCGCTGTCTGTCGCGGTATTCCAGCGCATGTACAGCTTTGAATTTGGAACTGCTTGCGCCTATGGCGTCTTGCAAATCGTGGTCATCATCCTCGTGTTGTTCATCTCTAGCAAACTGACCAAGGACAAAGCCGGAACGGCCATCTAGCAGACGACCAATCGGTTAGATCGCTTCGGAAAACGGCTTTTGCGCAAGCCCTGCGGCAGCATACGGGAATTGGCAAAAGGAGGAGCTTCACGTGGAAAGCAGTGAATCGATAGACAAAAGTGCTTCGGTGGTGCAGCCGACCAGGCTGCCCTGCCCACCTATCCCCGCCTCTGCGCGGACGATGCAGGGGGAACACGGGCTGTTGGATTTGTGGAAAGCGATCAAGCCACTGGCGACGATCGCCAGCGCGATGAATACGGGAGCGCATCCCGACGATGAACATAGCGCGATGCTCGCCTACTTGGCGATGGGACGGGGCGTTTACACGTCCAGCGTAATCGCGACAAGGGGAGAGGGCGGCCAAAATGAAATCGGCTGCGAGCAAGGGATTGCGCTCGGCATCATTCGCACGCGGGAGCTGGAAGAGGCGTCTGCGCTCGGCAATGTGACGCTTGGCATCCTGAGTGAAGAGCTGGACGATCCGATCAACGACTTCGGCTTCTCCAAATGCGCGGAGGAAACGTTTCGCAAATGGGGCGAGGAAGTCGTCTACGAGCGACTTGTCCGCAAAATCAGGGAGCTTCGCCCGGATGTCGTCATCGCCTGCTTTGAAAATGAGCCGACTACGCACGGACACCATCGGGCGATTACGTTGCTGACACAGCGAGCTTTTCACGGTGCGGCAGACCCTGAGACGTTTCCTGCTCACATTCAGGAGGGCTTGTTGCCCTGGCAGATGAAAAAGCTGTATGTGCCCGTCATGGACAACGAAGACTATCATGTGGCTGTTCCTGTCGGGGAGTACGATCAAAACTACGGCTCCTCCTATGTCCAGCTTGGCGAGCGATCGAGATTCATGCACAAGACCCAAGGGATGGGTGTCCACTACGATGAAGGCCCGACCTACAATTACTATCGTCTCGATGCGTCCGTCGTTCCGGCGGCGGAAAAAGAGAGAGACTTTTTTGCCGGATTGCCGTTCACGTTTGCCGATCTGGCCCGAAGCGTCGCCCAAAAAGGAGAATCCGAGCTGGCTCGCATCCTCGATACGATGCACGATGCGGCGAATGAAGTGCTGTCGGCGTATCCGCGCTTTGCGGAGGTGGCAAGCCGCGTCCACCGGATGAAGGCGTTGCTGCATGCCGTTCAGCTGGCGGTGCCCGGCTCTTCGCTCGACGAGGAGACGAAGACCGATTTGCTGTTCCGTCTGGGGATCAAGGAAGCGCAGCTCAACCGCGCCAGTGCCGAAGCGCTGTCGCTTGTGGTCAAAATCAAGCCGGAGACGGGCGAGTGGGTTCCCGGGCAGACGACGACAGTCACGGTGACGGCCTACAATGGCGGAGCAATCGAGGTCGAACATGTGCAGCTGCGCCTGCGAGTTCCGCCCGGCTGGACAGCCAAGCCGCTTACGCCGACCACTTTTCCGCGGCTTCCTTACAACCAGACCGTTTGCACCGTATACGAAGTGTCCGTCCCGGCCGAAGCTGCCTTTTTTCACCCGTACCGGCCGCCGATTTTGGAAGTCGAGGCATTGTACTTCGCCTTTGATATAGCAAGCACCATCCGGGTAGTGCCGGATGACAGCGTCGCTGTGCTGCCGCCTTATTCATTGACCTTGACGCCGTCTGCCGTTGTGCGGAACACGCTGCATACAGAGCAGCCCATCCCGGTAAAAGTAACATTGAAGCAATATCGGCCGGGCAGCACGACAGCAAGAGTGTCCCTCGCCGTGCCCGAAGGCTGGACGGCGGAACCTGCGTTTATCGATGTGCCGTTTGCTTTTCGCGGAGAGACGAGAACGATTGCCTTCACGGTGCATACAGGGCCGCAGGTGGAAAACGGGAAGTACGAGGTCAAGGCGCAAGTAACCCGCGCCGATGGAGTGGCCGAGAGCGGCCAGGATGTGCAGGTGATCGAGTATCCGCACGTCGGACGGACGTATTTCATCCGCCCTGCCAAGCTCACTGTTCAGGCATTCGATTTGGCGATTCCCGAAAATCGGCGAATCGGCTACGTCGCCAGCGGCTTTGACAGCCTGGACAAATATTTGCGCGCGGTAGGCGTGCATTGCCTCAACCTCGATGCAGACGAGATCCAGTCAGGCGATTTGTCCCGCTACGATACGATCGTGCTCGGCATCCGCGCATACGGGTTCCGCAGAGAGCTGATCGAGTGCAACCAGCGTCTGCTGCAATACGTGGAAAACGGCGGCAATCTCGTCGTTCAGTACCACAAACCGGAGGACAAGTGGAAGCCGCAGCTCGCGCCGTACCCGATCTTCATCGGCGAGTCGCTGATTGACTGGCGCGTTACGAATGAGCAGTCAGACGTGCGCATGCTCGCACCCGAGCATCCGATGTTTTCCGAGCCTAACCCGATCACCCAGGCAGACTGGGACGGTTGGGTGCAGGAGCGCTCGATCTACAACCCTTCACGCTGGGGCAGCGAATATACCGAGCTGATTGCCACCAGTGATCCGGGGGAGCCGGAGTTTCGCGGAATTTTTCTGACGGCCCGTTATGGCAAAGGGACGTACACGTACAGCTCGCTCGCCTGGTTCCGCGAGATTCCGCAGCTTGTGCCCGGGGCCTTCCGCCTGTTTGTCAACATGATCAGCCAGAAACAGTAACGATCAAGACCATTCACTTGAAAAAGCTCTGATCTAACGTGGGTCGATCCATGGCAGCAGCAACGAAACACTCGCATACATAGCGCCATGATTGATATAGACATCAATCGTAAAAGCGAATGGAGGAGAGTTCATTGAGGAAGGGGAAACTTGCCAAGCTTTACACCATTGCGGCCGCGGCCGCGCTTGCCACGACTCTGGTCATCCCGTTGGCGCCACAAACGGCGCACGCCGATCGGGGAGTCGTCGATTTGTGGAAAGCGATCAAGCCGCTCACGACGATTGCCAGCGCGATGAATACCGGAGCCCATCCGGATGACGAGCACAGTTCCATGCTCGCCTATTTGTCGCTCGGCAGAGGGGTAGACACGTCCAGCGTCATTGCCAATCGCGGCGAGGGAGGACAAAACGAGATTGGCAGCGAGCTGGGCAACGCGCTGGGCATTATCCGTACCCGCGAATTGCAGGAGGCTTCCAAGATCACGAACATCCATCTGGAGAATCTCAGCCAGAAGATTGATGACCCCATTTTCGACTTCGGCTTTTCCAAAAGTCCGGACGAAACTTTGCAGAAGTGGGGCGAGGATATAGCCTACGAAAGGCTGATCCGCAAAATCCGCACAATCAGACCGGATGTAGTGATTCCCGCATTTTTGAACGAACCTTCGACTCACGGCCATCATCGCGCTATTAATGTCATTACTGTCCGGGCATTCAAGGATGCCGCTGATCCAAACGTTTTCCCCGAGCAGTTGAAAGAAGGGCTGTCCCCGTGGCAGGTGAAAAAGCTGTATTTGCCTGCCCAGGAAAAAGATTACTCCGTCAGTGTTCCTGTCGGAGCGTATGACGAGATTTACGGCGCTTCGTATGTGCAACTGGGAGAAGAATCCCGCTTCATGCACAAAAGCCAAGGGATGGGCCGCCACTATGACGAAGGGCCGAGCTTTGGCTACTACAAGCTCGATCAGTCGATCGTCCAGACGAAAGCCAAGGAAGCTGACTTTTTTGAAGGCATCGCCTTCACTTTTGACGACCTGGCCAAAGAAACGGCAAGCCAGTCTGGCGGCGAAAAAGTAGCAAGCGAATTGAAGAAGCTGCAAAAGGATGCGGAAGAAGTGGTTGCCGCCTATCCGAGCTTTGCCGCTGTAGCCAAGGAAGCGCACGAGATGCTCGCTGACGTGCAGAAAGCGCAAAAAGACGTCCAATCGTCTTCGCTTCCCGAAGCAAGCAAAACCGATTTGCTCCATCGCCTGGATGTGAAGCAAGCGCAGTTGAACAAAGCCAGCGCGGAGGCACTGTCTCTGGTGACAAAAGTCAAACCGGAAACAAACGAGCTGGTCGCAGGCCAAACCACGAAGGTCACGGTGAGCGCGTACAACGGCGGTCAAGCCAAGGTGAGCGGCGTGAATCTGGCGCTGAACGTTCCGAAAGGCTGGCAGGCCAAAGCCCTGTCCACGACGAGCTTCTCTTCCCTGTCCTACAATCAGACAGTCAAGACTACTTTTGAAGTAACGGTTCCGTCTGATGCAAGTCTGTTCCAACCGTATGCTGCTCCGGCGATCACGGCTGACGTCAGCTACAGTTTTGCCGGATCAAAAGCAACCAGCCATGTCACGCCGGCAGATGCTGTTGCGGTGCTTCCGGCGTTCTCGATGTCGCTTGCTCCAAGCGCAACGGTGTTGAACACGCTGAAGTCGCAAGAACCGATCCCTGTCAAAGTCACTGTGAAAAACTACAATCCGGGTGCAGCGAAGACAAACGTGTCCTTGCAGGTGCCGGAAGGCTGGTCGGTGGAACCGAAAGCAGCGCCGCTTGCTTTTGCCGCCAAGGGAGAAACGAAGTCGGTAGCCTTTACGGTGAAAGCGTCGGCTTCCGTCAAGCCTGCACCGTACACGATTACGGCAGTGGCGTCCGGTGACGGAAAAGAAAGCCGCCATGGCGCGCAAGTCATTCGCTATCCGCACATCGGCACAACGTATTTCGTGCAGCCTGCAAGTCTTGCTGTCCAGGCGTTTGACCTGAAGGTGCCGGAAGGTTTGAAGGTGGGCTACGTGTCCAGCGGCTTTGACAACATCGATCAATATTTGACCCAGCTTGGCGTCAATGTGACCAACTTGACGGCAAAAGACATCGAGTCGGGCGATCTCGGCCAGTACGACACGATTGTTCTCGGCATTCGCGCCTACGGTTTCCGGCCGGAGCTTACCCAAAGCAATGCCCGTCTGCTGAAATACGTGGAGAACGGCGGCAATCTCGTCGTGCAATACCACAAACCGGAGGATAACTGGAAGAGCGAGCTGGCTCCTTATCCGATCAAAATCGGCACGCCGCTGATCCAATGGCGCGTCACCGATGAAGATTCGAAAGTGACCATGCTCGCACCGGATCACCCTCTGTTCAACGCACCGAACAAAATTACCGAGGAAGACTGGAACAACTGGATTCAGGACCGCTCCGCCTACAATCCGGCAGAGTGGGGCAAAGAGTATACCACACTGATTTCCAATGGCGATCCGGGTGAAAAAGAGTTCACAGGTACATTCCTCTCCGCCAAGTATGGCAAAGGAACGTACACGTACAGCTCGCTGGTCTGGTACCGGGAAATTCCGGCGCTCGTGCCTGGCGCGATCAGAATGTTTGTCAACATGGTCAGCTTGAAGCAGTAGAAAAGCCGGACCGGTCGCAGGGCTTGCCCGACGCGACGGCTCACGTTTTGCCTGGGAGCGAAGCGAGGCGATCTTGTTCGTTTGGGTCGCCTCCTTTGTCCCGGGAGTTATTTTGACTCTGCCAACGCCTGGACGAAAACAAACGAAGCAAACAATCACGAAACCATCGCTGAAACATGTGTAGCTGACGATTCGGCGTAAAAAGGAGATGCGAGTAGGATGGACTACAGGGAACGCATATTTTCGCAGGAGGGAGCCAGTTTCCCGGGAAAGACATACGTAGAGGCTGTGCTGGAGCCGGCATTTAATGAGGCGAAGCACCACCTGCTAAAGCCGATGATGGCAATCAACAAAGCGCATTTGATCATGCTGCGCGAACAGGAATTGATTACGGACGGCGAAGCCAAAGAGATTGCCCGCGCCCTTTGCGGGATCGAGATGGAAGAGCTGCGCCGCGCTACTTACACCGGGCAGTTTGAAGATTTGTTCTTTCAGGTAGAGAGCCGTTTGCTGGAATTAGCGCCAGATGTTGCAGGCAATTTGCACTTGGCACGCAGCCGCAATGACATGGGAATCACCATCTATCGCATGGTGCTGCGCGAAAAGTTGCTGGTGACGATCGCATCTGCCCTCTATCTGAAAGAGCAATTGCTCCTCTTTGCGCAAGAGCACGCCGAGACAGTCATGATCGGCTATACGCATACCCAGCAGGCGCAGCCAACGACGATGGCCCATTACATGATGGCAGCAGCTGATCTTTTGAGCCGCGACATCAAGCGACTCATCCAAGCGTATCAGACGTGCAACCGTTCCCCGATGGGAGCAGCAGCTCTGACTACATCCGGTTTTGGCATCAGCCGGGAGCGGATGCGCGAATTGCTCGGATTTGACGAACTGGTGGAAAATTCATACGACGCCGTCTGCGGTGCCGACTATTTGGGCGAGGTAGCGACTGCCGTACAACTGGCAGCGATCGATTTGGGGCGCACGGTACAAGATATGCTGTTGTGGTGCACGCAGGAATTTGGCGCCCTGAAAGTCGCCAGCCCCTACGTTCAGATCAGCTCGATCATGCCGCAAAAGCGCAATCCGGTATCGTTCGAACACATGCGCTCGCTTTTGTCCAGCAGCGCTGGAAATGCCACGACTGTTTTGACGATGATGCACAATACGCCGTTTGGTGATATTGTCGATACAGAAGATGACATGCAGCCTTACGCTTGGAAGAGCATGGCTGTGCTGGAGCAGATGTACCGCCTGATGGCTTGCGTCGTCGGGACGATGGATGTTAACAAGGACGTCTTGCTGGAGCGGGCAAAAGCGAGCTTCGCTACGGTAACAGAGCTTGCCGATACGCTGGTGCGCACGGATCGCCTCTCGTTCCGCAAATCGCACCACATCGTAAGCCGGGTCGTAAAAGAAGCGATGAGCGCCGAGCTGGCGGCTAACCAGATCAGTCTGGAGCTGGTCAATCGCGCCGCAGTCGAAGTGATCGGCCGCGAATTGTCGATCACGGAAGAAGAGCTGCGCTTGGCGCTTGATCCTGTGCATTTTGTCATGATCCGCAAGCTGCCAGGCGGACCGAATCCGCAAGAAATCAACCGGATGATCACCGAGCGCCGAGCTGTTCTCGGGCAGGAAAGTGCGTGGGTCGCAAAGAAACAACAAGCCATTGCAGTTGGCATGAACAGGCTGGATCAGATGATAGCTGAATGGAGCGTGGGGTAATGGCAGTGGTGCGGATACCTCTTCTGGCAGTGGACGGAGGGGGCACCAAATGCTTGGCGGTGCTCGTGGACCGAGCCGCAAGAGAAGTCGGCCAAGGCCGTTCCGGCTCTTGCAACTATCAAGGAATCGGCGAGGAAGCGGCCGCCCGCGAATTGATCGCAGCCATTCGGCAAGCGATGGCCGATGCGGTCAGCCGTGGAGCAGGGAAAGAGCTTGGCCTGGAACAGGCAGCGGGCGAGCTGGAATGGGAAATCGAATGCGCCGTGATCGGGATTGCAGGTCTGGATACAGAGCATGATCGGCGGGTGATCTCGCGGATGGTGAGCAAGGTGCTGTATCAGCTTGGCATCCGCGTCCAGCATTTGATCGTGGAAAACGACGGGTTTGCCGCCTTGCTCGGAGCGACGGGCGGCAAGCCGGGCATTCTCGTCATCGCCGGGACCGGCTCCATCGCCTTCGGAGTAAACGACGCGCAAGAAACAGCGCGTTCTGGAGGCTGGGGCCATCGGGTCGGTGACGAGGGGAGCGGATACTGGATCGGCAAGCAGGCGATCATGGCTGTCCTGCGGGCGGCAGACGGTCGCGGCGAGCCGACGCTTTTGCAAAATTTGCTGCTTCCGCATGCCGGACTGGAGCGTGTCGATGAACTGTTCAACTGGACGTACAGCGACTTTTATTCCGTGGAAAAAGTTGGGGAGCTGTCTCCGCTGGTCAGCCAGGCCGCACTGGCGGGCGATCAGGTAGCGACCCGGATTTTGCAAGTTGCCGGAGAAGAGCTGTTTGCGGCCGTTCGTGCCGTGATCGACGCTCTGGATATGAAGGAAAAACCGTTTCAAATGATCATGCAGGGCGGCGTCTTGCAAAACGACGATCGGGTGCGAACAATCGTCGTCGAGCGTGTCCAGCAGTATGCTGCCCAGGTGGTCATCGAGAAGGCGCAAAACGACCCGATCTACGGTGTCATAGCAAAAGGACTGGCGTATTTGGAGCGGCAGTCAGGCGGCAAGTGAGGTGCCCGAGATGAAAAAACTGATGGTAGTATTCCCCCACCCGGATGACGAGTCCTTCGCTTGCGGCGGCACCCTGGCCAAATGCAAGGCAGAGGGCAAAGAGACTTGCTATTTGTGCATCACATCTGGTTGCAAAGGGCGATCCGGACCATTTGAGATCGATTGCCGGGAAAAGCTGGCTCGCCACAGGGAGCAGGAGCTGACAAAAGCCGCGGAAGTGCTCGGCATCAAGCGGCTGGATTTGTTCCGCTATGCGGACGGATCTTTGCAGCATGCCGATCTGGCTGAGCTGACAGCCAAAATACGCGAGGCGATCGTGGAGTGGAAGCCGGATGTCGTCATCACGTTTCCGCCAGACGGCGTGACCGGACACCCCGATCATATCGTCACCTGCAAAGCGACCACGCTTGCGGTCGAACAAGCAGAAGCGCAACTTGCGGCGGATGAATATCCGGATTTGTACTATGTGTCGATCCCGCATTATTACGACCATTGCCCGGACAGTGGCCCGCAGCCTGCGGTTCCGATTACAGGCAAGGTAGACATCACAGACTACCGGACACAAAAAGGCGAAGCGCTGCGCGCCCACCAGAGCCAGGTGTATTCCGTCAACCGCGCTTATCCGGGCGTCATTGATGGCGACTTTACCGTGATTGGCTGCTATGAATACTACACGCTGGTGCGATCGGCGGGCAAGCCGATTGAGCCGTTGCGAGCGCCGAAAGGGATTCCGGTGATGGAGTTGTAGGGTGTCTTTGGCCCGTTCAGTAGCAATGAAAATATGCCTGTTATTCGGCGTGGCGGCTGCGATCCGGCGTTTTTGCGCGGAGAGCAGCCGCTTTTTTCAACCATGTCTGCCACGGTGCATACATCGTCTGTTTGATAGACCGCTTCCGGCGGGCATATAATGAGAGGAAGGGGAAGAGAAGAGGTGAGTGTTTATCACAAATCCGAAAAAAGGGCAAAACGATAGCAAAGTTCTGAGATATATTAAGGCGTACAACGAAATTTTGCACATGATCCAGAGCGGTCTATATCCCGAAAATAGCAAACTTCCATCCGAGACAGACTTGTCCCAGATGCTCGGGATCAGCCGGATGACTTTGCGGCAGGCGCTTTTACTGCTCCAGGAAGACGGATTTATCGTCATGCGTCACGGCTCAGGCAGCTATGTCAGCAAGACACCTAACGTGAATCATGCCGGGTTGGAAAAAAAGACGAATCCCGTTTATAAGTGCTCACAGTACGAGATTGAGCTGGCAACGATCAGCTATCGGATCGATGTGCCGAATGATTATGTGATCAATACGCTTGGAAAAATCGTCCCTTGGGTTATGGGCGTTGATCGACTCTATGAACATGAAAAACGGGCGAGAGCTTACGGATTCACGATGATTCCCTACGACACTTTTGAGGCATACTCAATCAACTACGCCGAAGAAGCGCAGCTCGCGGCGTTTGTAGACGAGCAAATCTACGAATACGCGCACAGCACGAAGCTCGAAATCAAGTTTGTCAAAGGCAACGACCTCATTAAAACGCATAAAATGCCTTCCCAAAACAATTGGTTCGTCTTGATTCTGGAAGTGATTTACGATAAGACGGGGAACATCCTGATGCACAATAAATTTTTTGTTCCGGAAGAGGACGCGCAGCTAACGATCTGCACGTATTAGGAAAGCGGTAAACAGCAGCCAGCGAATGTGTTTCGCCTGCCTGTCTGCCCTATACTTGCGGCATATGACAGAAATCCCATCAGAAGGTGCGCTGATGGGATTTTCGCTATCGTTAGAGAGAGGTTGCTATAATTTTTCGGCAAGCCAATCGACCGTTATTTTGAGCAGTTCTTCCGGTGTGGACTGGTCAGGATTGAGGCTGTCGCCTTTGACAAGGAGAAATCCGTGATCTGCCTTGTCCAAAATGCGCAAAGTCGCATCGTTGCTGCCTGCGTTTTTCAGCAATTCGCGTGACTTGGCAGGAGCCACAATGACATCCAAAGAGCCGTGAATGGCTAACAGCGGGCCTGTGTACTGTTTGATTTCTTCCATTGCTTTTGAATTTTTCATCGCCACAAACCACTGCTTGCCAAGGCGAAGCTTGCTGCCCCATGGCAATACGAAATCGTAGTAGCCATTTTTTATTGCCTGCTCCTCATACTTGAACATATCTTCGAAGTCTGTCGCGCCGTTGGAAGAAGCAGATGCCCACGTCACGAGCGCTTTGACCGATTCGTTTCTCGCTGCCACTACTTGCGCAATCCGGCCACCTTGACTCCAGCCGAGAACGCCGATTCTTGTTTTGTCGACCAGCGGGTTGTTTGCGAGAAAAGCGATAGCTTGATTGGCATCGAGCACGGAATCGTCAAAGTTGTTGTAGACATAAGGGACCTTGCTGTCGCCACCGCCGACAAAATCGATGCGCAAAGATGCGTACCCGTTTGCGGCCAGCTTGGCTGCCAGTTTTTTGTAAATATCCCCCAGCTCGTTTTTGTTTCCGCCCGTGCCATGCAAGAGCAGCACAGCAGGAGCTGGATGTTCTTTTGTTGCTGTGGAAGGCACTGTCAAAATTCCGGGAACGACGTACGACTTGTTGGCGATGGAGACGGGACTTTCTGTTGCTGTAATCGCAGCTGTTTGGTTTGCAGAAATCTTGTCCTGGGCGAATGTACTTTGCTGGAAGCCCGCAAAAAGCAGAATGAGAGCGAGTAGGATGTTGGCAGAGACATATTTTGGCTTGTTCATAAGTCCTCCTTGGATTTGACGTTTTGACGTGTTGACGGCTTGTGCATCGCAACCTCCTTTTCCAAAGTTCATACAACAAGAAGACTAATACACGTATAGTTGTATGGTTAGTTGTATAATTCATAGTAACGAGTGGATAATTTTCTGTCAATTATTAATTTTGATTCAGCCATTGTTTGGCATGTGCCAGATGAAAGGGAGGGAGGTGCGTTCATGAACTTTTTTCTCACGCTCTTTTCCAAATACAAGTGCCTAGTTTATACGGCGTTCGGTCACGAGCGATATTTGCAAATCGTCCACAAGTTGTCCGCCCACGGGGTGAAGTTTCGGACTCGTTCGTACTCATATGGTCGGAGTCACTTGGGAGCAGACAGCGCAGGGATGTTTCCGCGCGAGGATCGTACCCAGTACGATATTTACGTGAAAAAAGAAGACGAGCACACGGCGCATATGGCGATTCATTCTAAATGAAAAAAAACGGGGTTCGGAGCGTAATCTTCCGGCCGCTCTATACGAACCGATTTGCCATTCGATATAATGAAATGGGAAATTTATGAATGGAAAGAAAGCGAGGAGGTAACAGTCGTGTCCGTAGTCGAAACATTGAAAGAGAGAAGAGCCGTCCGCAACTATATTCCGAAAGAAGTCGAAACAGAGAAAATCCAGGCGCTGCTCGATTGCGCCGTTTTGGCCCCGAATGACCGTTTGCGCCAGCCGTGGCATTTTTACGTTATCAGAGGAGAGGCAAAGCAACGGTTTGAGGAAATCGCCAAGGCGTTTTTGCTGGAGCGTTTTCCGACCAAGCCGAATCTCGTCCAGGACTCTTTGGCTGTTTTGGAAAAAACACCGCTGGTCATCGTCGTCACATCGGATGTAATTCCGGGCGACGAGGCTTCATCGGAAGACAACGAATACGCTGTATGCTGCGCGATTCACTCCATGTGGCTCGCGGCGAAGGAGCTTGGACTTGGCATGGTTTGGCGCACGAGAGGAATCGGCTTGGTGCGCGACGAGCGCTTGCTGGAATTTCTCGGCTCGCCGGAAAACAAAAAGGTTGTAGGCACGCTGTTCATCGGCTACCCGGAAGCGGATGCGCCTGTGACAAACCGTGTGGCTGCGGAAGAGAAGACGACTTGGTTGGAATGAAAGGTTAGAAAACCTGAAAAGTTGCTTGTAAAGCAGCTTTTCAGGTTTTTTATTTTGACTTTAAAAGGGGCAATATCCGTTTTAAATTGATTTAATGGAGAAGGTTATCGAAATGAGGATAAAAGCTTGTGTATAGGTAAGGAATAATGTCGAGTTTTGTAAATCTGTAGTAATTGCAGAAAGTGAATATAGTTGGTTATAATGAAAGTGAAATTTACAAATATTGGGGTTTTTGTTTTTATGAGGAAAATATCATCGTTAGTTGCCATTCTTTTTGTGGTAAGTGCCTTCTCAATCCCAGCGTCTGGATCTCAGGGAAAAACAAATGCGAACGCTTTTTGGCCAGGAGGTGGATTTTCTAATAGTAAATATTCAAAATTAACATATTCAACTAGTAACGCTGTAGATAGACTTGGGTACTCTAGATATGTCGATGATGCTGTAAATGAATTTGATTCAATCAGTGATGCAAATATTGGATTTAGGAAATTATCAAGTGGTGACGGTGAAATGTTAAGTATAGTGATGGATGAAAAAAATTCTAGTGAGTATGCAAGAGATGCATTCGGGATTATGATCCCGTTTAAAATTGATCCCAAAACTACTAGCTATGAGCGCGCATCTAATTATGAAACATGGGCTTATGCAAAAATTTGGTTGAATGATTATATGATGAAACAGCACAAATTTACTTCGGATGAGCGCAATAAAACTACTATTCATGAAATTGGTCATGCCTTTGCTATGGAGCATCAGTATGATGGTGTGAAATCAGTCATGGTTTCAGGACAAATCAGCTATCCTGACCTTCAGCAATTAGATATATCGAACCTTCAATGGAAGTATTAATGAGGAGGATATAATAAAATGAATAAAAGGACTAAACTAACTATTGGAATAATTGCAATGGCTGCAGCAATTGTCGGAATTAATTACACATCTGGTACGCTTATGGCGAAAACGGAAGGAATGAAAGTATTTTCTTACCATGCCGATTATAAAGTTTATGAAGATATGGAAGAATTAGAGAGTCAATCCCCAATAATTGTAAATGCTAAATTTACCGGAGAAAGAGAAACGATTCTCGGAGATTCTGTCACCGATTTCATACCTTTTTCGAAATCAAAAGTTAAGATTAAAAAGGTTATGAAAGGCGATCTTGAGGAAGAGGACAATGTGCTGGTCTTCGAGCCAGCTGCAATAGATAGCGAGAAAAATGAGTTTGTTACGGTTGAAGGGTATAATTTAATGAGTGAAGAAGGAGAGTACACGTTGTTCTTACGAGATACTCCAAAAGAAAACTCCTACCAAATTGTCGGAATGTACCAAGGAAAGTACGATCACTCAATTAACGATAATGTTAAAAATCGTACGTTTATAACAGATTTTGAAGATGCAATATATGATGATGTAGCAAATGAAGAAATTATTGGGGATAATTTGAATCATTTTCAAAAATTAAAAGATAAAGTAGTTCAGAAGTATAATTGGGAATAAATAAAAAATAATCCGTTGGCTATGTACTCCAACGGATTTTGATTATCGTGAAGAGGTGAAATATTACATGAAAAAATTTTTATCAGGCTTTATTGTCGGAGGTGTGCTATTTACTTCCATAAGTGTTTTTGCTGAACCTCTGCATCAAATTGCTGTTAGTTTTAATATTAAGGATGTAATAGTTGACGGTCAAAAGCTTCCTCTTGCAAAGCAAGCATTAAATTATAATGGGACAACTTATGTTCCATTGAGGCCACTCGCTGAAAGTTTAGGCTACACAACGAAATGGAATCCCGAAAAGCAAAATGTAGAAGTAATGAAAGCAAAGATTACAAAATTGCTCAGTTCAGAGGAAATTAAACAGGCACTTAAAGACAACGGGTTACCGTTAAATCCTGCAAAACTATCGTACTTTCCATTGAATAAAAAAACACCGGAAAGTTATCAAATTGGTGAGATGGAGCATCTTCATATATACGTTTATGAATCTTATGAAGAGCGAGTAAGAGGGCGGTTGGAATTTGAAGTAATAAGAGAGAGAACAGATATGATCGTTCCGTTTATTTATGAGGTTGATAATGCCTTGATTTTTTATGTGCCTTTTAACACAGAATTAAATTTGCATAAAAAAGTAGACGCAGCAATAGCAAAGCTAAAAGATAAGAAAAGTTAACTACTTCGTTATATGAAACAACTGCGTCCCAGCTCAGGCCGCTCAATCATTACGCTTTCGACTGGCTGGTGGGTGCCAGGGAAAAGTACGTCGTCAAAGACTTCGAGAAAGTGCTTGAAACATATATTCAAAACTGGAAATGACAGAGGGAGTGTCCCGTGCAGAGCTTTCAAGAGCGGCGTTTTGCCAACGCAACGCTCACCCTGCATGGATGGCGCTCTTTTTTCCTTTCGTTAACCAAGTGTTTGAAGAATGACTTGTATCGTATTTTCCGCGAAAGAGCGTTGTGGACGAGCGTTCAAAAGGACGGTCAACCCGATCAACGAGACGATCAGCGATTGGGACACAGCGTTGGCGTCTATTGGCGGGGCGATTTCGCCTGATTTGATTCCGCGCTCGATCTGCCAGCGCGTGCGGAAAGCTTGGCCGGGCTGCCGCCTGCCTATACATGCGTCGGTCAGCTCGACGTATTCCGTGATGAGACGATTGACTACGTGACGCGTCTCGCGCAAGCGGGCGTAGACGTCGAATTTCAGTTGTATCCCGGCTGCTTCCACGTTTTTGAAGGGTTCGTCCCGCAGGCAGAAGTAAGCCAGCGTGCTGTTGAAAACTATGTGAATGCGATGGCAAGGGCGCTTAATCCGTAAGCGATAATCGACAGGATAGGGCTATCTGCTCCAGGTAATCTGACTTGGGGAGATGGCCTTTTCCCGTTGCTTTTCCGGCTACTACGTCCGAACAGCGCCTTTTTCAGTCTTTATGCAGCAGCTTCCCGATTTTCAAAGCAAGCTGAATTTGCAACAGCTCCTCCGAATTTTTTAAATCCATGTTCAGCAGTTCCTTAATCTTTTCAATCCGGTAAATAAACGTGTTGCGATGGATGAACATCGCTTTTGCCGCTTCGCTGACATTTTGGTTATGCAAAAAGTATTGGTCCAGCGTCACCATGAAGCTCGTGCCGAACTGTTGATCGTGCTCGTACAGCTTGCCGAGCCGCTTGAGGAAAAAGTCCTCCAACTCGCTGTCCTTGATGTTGGAATCGAGAAAATGATAGACCGAGTAGTCTTCAAAATGCGAGACATCGCCTTTGCTGTTGAAGCGCTGCATGAGCCGGATCGCTTCGTGCGCTTCGGAAAAGCTTTTGTGCAAGGAAGCAATCGTCTTGTAGGATCGGCCGATGCCGATGAAAAACAAGGTCTTCTTGATTTTCTCCGCAAGAGCGCTGTACAGCTCGCCAGCAAACTGCTTGGCTTCGCTGACGGAAATCAGCGGGCGATGCTCATGCTGCCCGAGCAAAATGATGATCCGGTTGTTGCGGTAAAAGCAAGTGACCTCTCCAGGCGCTTTGCTTGAGTAGTCGTAGACCAGATCCACGCATTTTTTGGCGATCCGGTCCAGCTCGTATTTGCGATCGACCATATCGGCCATCTCTTCCAGCTCGACAGGCTCGATGTTGATGACCATGCAGAAGTACGTGTAAGCCGAATTGAGTCCGTGCAGATCGCACAATGTCTGGATCGATTCAGCCGAGGTGATTTTGCCCGTCAAAAGATCGTCGAAAAAGTCCTGCCTGATCTTCAGCTTCACTTCCTCGATTTCCCGCGCCTTGATCCGCTCCAGCGCTACGATGGTAGAAGCTTGCTCCAGCACGATGTAGTCAAATTCATTCAGCTCGCGAACCGTTTGCCAGACAACGATGTAGCCATATATGTAGTTGGCGACGGCGACAGGCAAGATTCGGCATTTGACGTCCTGGTTTTTCGCGTGGTAAATCCGCTTGATCGATTTTTTGATCTGGCTGATATTTTTCGGGACAGAATCGGTAAACTCTCGGGTAAAAACGGGCCTGTTCTTGTTCAGCGTCAGGCAGGAGGCGAGCGGTATCGGATTCTCGGCGACTTCTGTCGCTTGCAGCAGATGCCAGTCCCGATCCAGGAACAGAACCGGATTGTTGATCGTCTCGGACAGCTCGGAGGAGATGCGGTCCAGGCCGCCGCCTTCCAGCGCGATCCGAAACAGCGCGTTGTGCATGTCCAGCGTCTTGCGGTTCAGCAAATCGTAACGTCCCGATGCTTTTTCGTTGATGATGGCGATTACTTTGGACAGCGTGTATTCAAAAGGCAGCGCCAAAAGCGGCAGGCCGTATTGGTTGGCGAGGTCGATCATGTTTTGCGGGATTTGATCAAAGTAACGCTGCATTTTGATGCACAGCCCCGAGCAGTTGATTTCTGCCAGTTCCTTGATGATTTTGTTTTGCAGTTCGGGATTGTCCTTGAAAATGTACCCGGTAGACAGCAAAAGCTCGTTGGAAGACAGCCAGTCGAAGGCATCAGGGTTCTCTATGATGTTGACGATGGATATGACATTGTCGATGCCTTGTTCTCCGGCAATGATCTTGATGCCTTCGATGGATTTGATCTGGAGCAAATCTTTTATGGTCAACATCCGGGATCACTCCTTCGTGTCGGGACAGAAGCTATTTATGCAATGTGCACAATGACCTTCGCGTTTTTTTAGTTTCGATACACAATGACGTTTTCATGCCCCCTGTCTAAAATAATGCTGTAAGACAGAAGGCTTGTCCAATTTTTTTGCGAGAAAAAACGGTGAACACCACGAGAAAATGGGAGGGCGACCATGACAGACCAAAGCGTAGTGCAGGCTTTTCTCGAAGCTGCCGCAGAGGGAAACATCGAGGCGCTGAAACAGCACCTGGAGCAAGGCGTCGACATCAATGCGCGAAACAGACAGAAGCGTACCGCTATTTTGACGGCTGCGATGCACGATCATTTGGATGCGGTTTCATTTTTGATCGAAGCTGGTGCGGATATCGATTTGCAGGATGAAACATGCTTCAACCCGTTTTTGTACGCTTGCATTCACAACAAGCTGGAGCTTGTGCAAATGATGGTAAAAGCGGGCACAAACCTGGAACTTTTGACGCGTTTTGGCGGTGTCGGCCTGACGCCAGCTTGCGAAAAAGGCCATGTAGACATCGTGCGCGAGCTGCTTACCACGACAGATATCAATGTAAACCATACGAACTTCGTCGGCTGGACACCGCTCATCGAAGCGATCATTTTGGGCGATGGCGGCGAAAAACAGCAGACGATCATCAAGCTCTTGATCGAGCATGGCGTCAACGTGCAAATGGTGGATAAATACGGGGTCACACCGCTTGAGCTTGCCAGAAGAAAAGGCTACACCGAAATCGAACAAATTTTGCTCGCAGCAGGAGCGAAGTAACACAAGCTATGCGCATTCAGGCATTGTCTGGCGATGCGGATTTTTGCAAGAAGCTGGCAAGCTCCTCGTTTCACGGGTTCGTGCACAGTGTTTTTGAGCGAACGATCAATCTGAAATGTCTCGACGACAATGAGCTGTACACGATTGCCTGCAACAAGCTGGACAACGGTCCTAACACACTGGTGATCGATCTGCCTTCCCTCTCTGGCATGGAGGTGGCGGAAGGCGATCCTGTTTACGGGAAAGGCGACGAGCTGATTGTCGGATCGGGCGTCTTCATCTGCATGAGGCAAGCAACAAAGTGGGAAGCGCACTTGCCTTCCTATCCTTGTGACATAGACGTTTTGCGCGAAAATGTAGCGTTCATGAAGCAGTATGTGGACGCGAAGGGAAAAACGGGAGGCATGAAAATGTCTTCCCGCCCTGCCAGTTTGTTCGAAAGGGAGACGTCCCGCATGCTGAATGAGCGTGCCGAGGCGCTGTCAATCGAGCTGGCGAAGGGCAACAGCGAGTCAGCCAGCGAGCAGGCTGTCCGGCTTGTCGGACTGGGGCCGGGGCTGACGCCATCGGGAGACGATTTTTTGGTGGGATTGTGCATTGTATACAAGATGCAGAACATTCCCTGCTGTTTGTCATGCCGTTTTTTTGAAAAAGTGGTCGAGTCGTCCAGAGAGCTGACGAATGAAATCAGTTCCATCACGCTAAAAAAGGCAGCGAGCGGAAAAGTGAGGGAGTCGCTGGTCGACTTGCTTCGCTGCTTGACGCAAGGTTCGCGCGAAGAGCTGCTGCCAGCCCTAGAAAAAGTCGTGGGCATCGGTTCTTCTTCAGGCACCGATATGGCCCTGGGACTGATTTGCGGTTTGGAACGAAATCTAGAAGCCGGAGGGAATGTATGTCTACCAAAGTTGTAATCAAGCAAAGCACGTATTTTGATTCCGTGTCGCTGATGTCTTTGTCCACCAAAGCGAATCAGATTGAGGGCGTGGAACAGGCAGTGATTGCCATGGGTACGGAGATGAACAAGGAAGTGCTGAAAAACGTCGGCTTACTCACGCCGGAGCTGGAAGCGGCGAAAAGCAGCGACCTGATGATCGTCGTCAAGGCGGCGACAGAAGAGCTGGCCGAGAGCGCGTATGTGCAAATCGAAGAGCTGTTCACCAAGAAAAAAGGCGGCAGCAAAGGCGCGAGCGAGATCAAGTACCCGACTATCGATTCTGCTGCGGCGAGCATCCCCGAAGCGAATCTCGCCATCATTTCCGTCAATGGCGCTTTCGCGGCGAGAGAAGCGAGAAAAGCGTTGGAAAACGATCTGCACGTCATGCTGTTCAGCGACAACGTGAGCATCGAGGACGAGATTGCCCTGAAGCAATACGCGCATGAAAAAGGCTTGCTGATGATGGGGCCAGACTGCGGTACGGCGATCATCAACGGAGTTGCCCTGTGCTTTGGAAACGCGGTGCGCAAAGGCAGCATCGGCATCGTGGGCGCGTCGGGAACAGGCAGCCAGGAAGTGAGCGTGCGCATCCACGATTTCGGCGGCGGGATCACACAGCTGATCGGCACGGGCGGTCGCGATCTGAGCGAGCAAGTGGGCGGCATCATGATGATCGACGGCATCAAGGCGCTGGAAGCGGACGCGGCGACGAAAGTGATTGTGCTCATCTCCAAGCCGCCAGCCGCATCAGTTCAGGAAAAAGTGCTGGCGCAGGTGAAAAACTGCACGAAGCCAGTAGTCGTCTACTTCATCGGCGGAGACGAAGAAGCCGTGGTGGCGGCAGGCGGCCATTTTGCCAAAACAACCAAAGAAGCGGCGCTCAAAGCAGTCGTGCTTGCCGGGGCCAATGAAGACGAGATCAACAAACGCGCCCTCAACTGGCCGCTGATCGAAGAAGTGCGCGCGAAGCTTGCGCCTGAGCAAAAATACGTTCGCGGCCTGTTCTGCGGCGGCACTCTTTGCGATGAAGCGATGTATCTCGCCATGGAAACGTTCGCGGACGTCTACAGCAACATCCAGAAAAATCCCGACTACAAGCTGAAAAACATTCATGAAAGCAAAGCGCACACGTACCTCGACATGGGCGATGACGACTTCACAAACGGCAAGCCGCACCCGATGATCGACCCGTCCTTGCGCATCGCCAGATTTTTGCAGGAAGCGAAAGATCCGTCTGTCGGCGTCATCCTGATGGACTTCATTCTCGGCTTCGGCTCGCACGAAGACCCTGTCGGCGTAATGCTGCCAGCGATTGTGGAGGCAAAAGCGCAAGCGGCAAAAGCAGGCAGACATCTGGAGATTCTCGGCTACGTAATGGGAACCGACCTGGATACGCCGAACTTCGACGAGCAAGTGAAAAAGCTGATGGACGCAGGCGTGACGATTGCCAGCAGCAGCACAAACGCTGGACTTCTGGCCAGAGAATTTGTAGTGAAAGGGGCATGAACATGAGCAAAATCAACGAGCTGTTCGCCGGGAACATCCATGCGATCAACGTAGGGATCGAATTTTTCAAAGACGATATCATCAAGCAAAATGCGAATGCCACGCACCTGGAGTGGAAACCGCCAGGCGGCGGCAAGCCTGAACTGATCCGTGCGCTCGACAGACTGGAGAACGCGGCGCTGGCAGACAAAATCGCGGCGGCCAACAAGCTGGCAGTGGAGCGCATTATCAACTCGCAGCCGATGCTCGTCGGGTTTGACCAGGCCATCAACGTCGTGCCGGGCATGACCAAAACGACGATTTTGCACGCAGGACCTCCGATCACTTGGGACAAAATGTGCGGTGCGATGAAAGGTGCCGTAACCGGGGCGATCGTTTTCGAAGGTTTGGCAAAAGACATCGAGGAAGCAGAGCAAGTAGCCGCTTCCGGCGCAATTACTTTCTCTCCTTGCCACGAGCACAATTGCGTAGGCTCCATGGCTGGTGTCACTTCTGCTTCGATGTTCATGCACGTAGTAAAAAACAAAACGTACGGCAATGTCGCTTACACAAACATGAGCGAGCAAATGGCAAAAATTTTGCGCATGGGTGCCAATGACGAGAGCGTCATCACGCGCCTGAACTGGATGCGCGACGTACTCGGGCCGATGCTGCGCGACGCGATGAAGATCGCAGGCGAAATCGATTTGCGCCTCATGCTGGCACAGGCTCTCCATATGGGCGACGAGTGCCACAACCGCAACAACGCCGGGACAAGCCTGCTGATTCAAGCGCTGACCCCGCATATTTTGCAGACTGACTTCACGACCGAGCAAAAACGCGAAGTATTTGAATTTGTGGCAAGCAGCGACTATTTCTCCGGCCCGACGTGGATGGCTTTGTGCAAATGCGCGCTGGATGCGGCGCACGGAATCGAAAACAGCACGATTGTCACGACAATGGCGCGCAATGGTGTCGAGTTTGGCATTCGCGTGAGCGGCATGGCAGGCAACACCTGGTTTACTGGTCCTGCCCAAAAAGTGATCGGTCCGATGTTCGCAGGCTACAAGCCGGAAGACTCCGGTCTCGATATCGGAGACAGCGCGATTACGGAGACATACGGAATCGGCGGCTTTGCCATGGCTGCTGCTCCCGCAATCGTAGCGCTCGTAGGGGGGACGGTTGAGGAAGCGATCGGTTTTTCTACCACGATGAAAGAAATCACGACAGCGGAAAATCCGAATGTGACGATCCCGCTGCTGGACTTCCAAGGGGTAGCTACCGGAATCGACATTCGCCAAGTCATCCAAACAGGCATCCTGCCAGTCATCAATACGGCGATTGCCCACAAAGACGCCGGCATCGGCATGATCGGCGCGGGTATCACGTATCCGCCGATGGAAGCTTTTGAAAAAGCTCTCCTGGCTTTGACGGAGAGCATCAGCTAAAAACGTTTTGGACCAACAAGGCGCAGGAAGGCGGTTTGCGCTCGCGGCGCGACAGCAAGAAGTTAGCGCCGCGAGCAGGCTTTCCCGCGTGAGACTCTTTTCTTCCATGGATGGGAGTCTCCTATAGTGCGAGGAAGGTGAAAGTCATGGGACAACCCGCAGAGCAGATTTCGCCGGAGCAACTGAAATCGTACGGGTATTCGGACGATATTTTGCCCAAGACGTCTGAACAAAGAGATTGGGGCGTGTTTCACTACATTACCGTTTGGATGGGCGCTGTTCACAACATCATGTCGTACATGACAGTCGCCGGATTTTTTGCGCTGGGACTAAGTGTTCCGCAAGTATTTTGGGCCGTCATGCTGTCTGCCGTGATCGTCTCGGCCGGCTATGTGCTGAACGGTCATTCGGCAGCGAAGTACGGCGTGCCTTTTGCCATGCTGCTCCGCGACTCCTTTGGCGTAAAAGGCTCGATTATTCCTGCCTTGTGCCGCGGACTGATTGCCGGAGTTGTGTTTTTCGGTGCGACAACGGTCGTTGGCGCCCAATCGTTGAACGTCATTTTTGCGAGAATTTTTCCTGATTACATGACGTGGGGAGCCGGATTCGATCTGTTCGGACTCAATTTCCCGACGATGCTCTCCTATCTTTTCTTGTGGATCATCACCGTGGCCCTGTTTTTGGGCGGAATGAACATTCTCAGCGTTTTCAGTAAATACTCGTCACCCGTCGTCTACATCTTCATTATCGGGGCGGCGATCTGGGCGATTACGATCGCAGGCGGAATCGGTCCGATCATGGAGTACGTTCCTGCCCAACCGATGGAAAATGGGCTTGTCTTCATCGCATGCGTAAGTGCGCTTGTATCGAACTGGGCTGGGCCGATTGTCAACATCTCTGACCTGACCCAGCGGGCAAAATCGCCGAAGGCTCCGCTCTATGGCTTGCCGATCGGAATGATCGTTTCCTACCTCCTGTTTGCCGTTACGTGCATCGGGTTGATCGTCGGAACGCAGATTGCCTTTGGAGAACCTATTTTCAATATCGTCGACGCAATTGGCAAAATTGACAATCCGTTTGCTGTCATCGTGCTGATCCTGGCTTTGAACGTCGGGGCGACCGGCTTTGTTGTTTTTGGAAATTTGTTGCCGGCAGGTCTGCAAATGACAGCGCTTTTACCTAAATGGTTTACCGTCAAGTCGGCCGGAATCTGGACGGCAGTCATCGGCACGCTCATCCTGCCCTGGAAGCTCGTCGAGAGCACGGCTACCTTGTACTTGTTTTACAGCTTTATCGGTTCCATGTACGGCCCGATCGCCGGAATCATGCTGTCGAGCTTTTACATCGAGCGCAGGCGCAAGCTCAACCTGGATACGATCTACGTGAAGCCGGGAGATAACGGCGAGCATGCCAGCGGCTACAACAAAGTGGCTTGCCTGGTCATGGCTATCAGCTTCCTGCTCCCGATGTCCGGGGCGTTCTTGCCCCAGGTGGCGATTTTGTCCATGTTGAACCAGTTTGCTTTCTTCAGCGGGCTGATTTTGTCGTTCGTGCTCTACACGCTTTTTTACAAAAAGCAGTAAAGAAAGCGGACGACCTTGGCAAGCAAACAGCATGACTTTTTGCAAAAAGAAAAGGAGGTTTACCAATGGGAGAACTCGTTATTGTTGCTATCGGTGGCAACTCATTGGTGAGAGATAACGGTCGCGATTCGATCGCGGATCAATACGAAGCGGTGTGCGAAACCGCGATCAACATTGCCGACATGGTCGAGCAAGGCTTCCAGGTTGTCGTTACACACGGCAACGGCCCGCAGGTCGGCTTCGCGATGCGACGCTGCGAGATTGCCCATGAAGTGTCGGGAATGCCGACGATTCCGCTCGTCAACTGCGTGGCAGACACGCAAGGGGGCATCGGCTACCAAATCCAGCAGGCGCTCACCAACGAGTTCGCCAAACGCGGGATTGCCAAAAAAGTGGCGAGCATCATTACGCAGGTGGAAGTCAGCAAAGAAGACCCGAACTTCCAAAATCCGACGAAGCCAGTCGGCTCCTTCTTTACGCTGGAGCAGGCGGAAGCGATGAAAGCCGAGCATCCGGACTGGGTGTTCATCGAGGACTCCGGGCGCGGCTACAGAAGAGTGGTTCCATCGCCGAAGCCCATCGACATCGTGGAAAAAGAAGCGATCCGCTCGCTGATCGAAGCCGGATACGTGGTGATCGCGGCTGGCGGTGGCGGCATTCCGGTCGTCAAGACGGGGGAAAATACGTACGACGGCATCGACGCCGTGATCGACAAAGATTTTGCCACAAGCCTGCTGGCTGAACAAATCGACGCGCAGACGCTGATTATTACGACGGGCGTTCCGCAAGTGTGCATCCATTTTGGCAAGCCGGAGCAAAAGGCGCTTGAGCAAATCACGATAGAAGAAACGAAGCAGTATGTGCAGGAAGAACATTTTGCCAAAGGCAGCATGCTGCCGAAAATCGAGGCGAGCCTGAGCTTTTTGGAGCATCGCGGGTCGCGGGTCATCATCACCAACCCGGAGAGCTTAAAAGACGCGATCGTCGGCAAAGCAGGCACGCACATCGTCAAACAATAACCCGATGCAAGGAGGACGCATGATCGTGGATTACATGAAACTGGCTGTAGAGAAAACTATCGAAGGGATGGAAAACAAAATCGGCGGGCCGTTCGGAGCGGCTGTCGTGCGCGGCGATGAAATTATCGCGGTGTGCAGCAACCGGATGATGGCGGATATGGACCCGTCCCAGCATGCCGAGATGGTGGCGATCCGCGAAGCGTGCAAAACGCTTGGCACGATGAATTTGGAAGGTTGCGAGATTTACGCCACGTGCGAGCCTTGCCCGATGTGCGTAGGCGCGATCATCTGGTCCGGCATCAAGGTCGTCCACTATTGCTCGACTTCTCACGATGCGCATGAGCACGGCTTTTCCGATATGCACTTGCGCGACTACTTGACTGGCAAGGACAAGAGCGTCCTGAACATGATCAAGGTGGAGAAGCGCGAGGATTGCGATCACCTGTTTACGTACTTCCACGAGCTGAACAAAACGCAAAAGTAATCGCCATTTCAAAGAAAACAGTTGGGGTGAGGCAGCATGGATAAATCATTGCAAGGATTGCTGTGGAAAAAGGGTGACTGGGCCGCGTACTTCGGCCTGCTTGCCAACAACTTGACAAACCTTCTGACCATGATCGCTTTGTTGCTGTTTGTTGTCGGCTTTCCGGAAGAGATCGTGTACGGCCGCGTCGTTCCTGCGTTCGGCCTCGGAATCTTTCTCGCCAGCATCTGCTACTTTGTGTTCGGTTATTTTCTCGCCAAAACGACCGGGAGAAAAGATGTGACGGCACTGCCGTCCGGCCCGAGCGCTCCTTCGATTTTTACCGTGACGTTTCTCGTAATTTTGCCCGTCTATCTGTCTACCAAAAATGCGGAGTTTGCCTTTCAGATTGCCCTGGTCTGGTGCTTTTTTGAAGCGATGATTCTCGTCGTCGGTTCCTTTTTGGGCGATACGATCCGCCGCATGATTCCGAGAACGGTGCTGCTCTCTTGCTTGTCCGGGCTTGGCCTGCTTTTGCTCGCGATGAATCCGATGCTGCAATCGTTCGAGACGCCTGTTGTCGCGTTTGCTGTCCTCATCATCATTTTCTTGAACTGGTTCGGGAAAAAGCCGATTTTGGCGAAAATTCCTACAGGCTTTTTGCTGCTGGCGACTGGAACGATTCTCGCTTGGGCATTTGGCTTGCAAGATCCGGCAGCGATTGCTGCATCGATGCAATCGTTTGGCTTCAATCCGCCGACCGTGCATGTCGACTCGCTGATCCAAGGCATCCCGCACGCTCTGCCTTACTTGGCGTCTGCGGTGCCGCTGGGCTTGGCCAACTACATCTTTGACCTGGAAAACATCGAAAGCGCGCACGCTGCCGGCGACGAGTACAAAACAAGACAAGTGATGCTTGCCAACGGACTGTCTTCGATCATCGGCTGCTTCTGCGGCAATCCGTACCCGGTCACTGTGTACGTTGGACATGCCGGCTGGAAATCTCTCGGCGCCGGAATTGGCTATACCGTCGCGACTGGCCTGTCGATGTTCATCATCTCGCTGTTCGGAATCGGGGCGTTCTTGCTTGCGGTCATTCCGGTTGCGGCGATTGTGCCGATTCTCGTCTATATCGGGATCGTCACAGCCAACCAGGTCGTGCGGGAGACGCCGAAGCTGGAAGTCCCGGTCATCTTCATCTGCATGTTCCCGTGGATTGCCAACTGGGCGTTGACCTTGACCAATAACGTGCTGTCCGCTGCCGGAACGACCGGGGCCAAGGTAGGGGTGGACGTGATGGCGAACAAAGGCGTTTACTACAACGGTTTGATGCATCTTGGCAACGGGGCGCCGATCAGCAGCATGGTCTGGGGGTGCATCGCGATCTTTGCGATTACAGACAAGCCGTTGCGGGGCGCAATCGCTGGTGCGGCGGGGGCCGCTCTGTCCTTGTTTGGCATCATCCACTCGCCAACGGTCGGCTTTGCCCTAGATTCGTCCATGCAGTTCGTCTACTCGTACTTGATGGTCGCAGCGATTTTTGTCGGCAAATACATGCTGGACAAAAACGCACCGCTGGCCAAACTGCAAGAAAAAGACGCGAAGGCATAAGCTGGCTGCGTTGCGAAAAAGAAAAGCTGTGATCCGAAACGGGGTCACAGCTTTTTGGTGTTTGTCTGGACACTCTTTATTTGCAACCTTTCTATATGGGAAAACGTAAAATACTTGTGCCTTGGATAAAAAAGGAAGTAGGAGGCTCAAGTGACTATAACAAAGGAAAATGATTCCTTGAAAATCAGTCGGCACTGGGAGTCCCTTAATGCGGGAGATTTAGGATTATAAAATCAGGGAGGGGGTTCCCCGATTCGACCGCGAATCCCTGGATACCTTGCTAAAGCTCCTGTCGCAAAAGAGCCGGGTCATCTGCATATCCACTGACGGCATTTTCGGGCAAGCAACTGGTGCTTTTGCAGTTTGTTCGGAAAAAGCCGACTTTCCCATTTCCGCAAACTGCGTTTCTATAGTAGACTTGGAGCATATTGGAAACCGCGAGTAGAGGGGAGGCTGGCATGAAAAAACGGCGTATGTTGCTGCTGGGAGCCAGTGGATATTTGGGAGCGCAAATTTTCCATGAGCTACAGCAGGATGCAGATAACGAGGTTGTCGGCACGTGTTATTCTGCTCCGCCAACAGGAGAGCAGCTCGTGCAGGTCGACGTCACTCATCCCGCAGCGTTTGCCGCATTGCTTGCGGACTTTGCGCCGGAGGTCGTCATCTGGGCGTTGATGAGCGCGACCGATGAGCATGCTCTGATTACAGAAGGTTTGGACATTTTGCAGGCGCATCTGCCGCCAAAGAGCCGAGTCATTTTCATTTCCTCTGACGGCATTTTCGGACAAGGGACGGGTGCTTTTGCGGAGGAAGACCCGCCGCTGATGCTCTCTGAACGCAATCCGCTGGCCCGTTACTCGCGGGCAAAATCGTTGGGGGAAGAGCTTGTCCGGCAACGCCGCGAACAGCATGTCATCGTTCGCATCGGCCCGCTCTACGGCTGCAATTCCCTGGGCAAATGGGACAAAAGAGCGGCGACGATTCGCCAGGAGCTTGCCGCTGGCCGACCGATCACCCGTACGAGCAATTTGTTCAAAACATTTTTGCATGTACAGGATGCCGCTCAAGCGATCAAGGAATTGGCCGACAGCTCTTTCGTCGGGACGCTGCACCTCGGTCCCGCGCAAAAAGAAAGCTATTATTCTTTTGCTGTCACGCTGGCAAAAGCGCTCGGACTTGACTCTCGCCTAGTGACAGAGGATCGCCTGGATGCAGAAGAAGCCAGGGAAAAAGGGATTCCGCTGGATACCTCGCTGAACACAGGCAGGGCAAATGCGTTGTTGCGCACGCGTTTTCGCCAAGTGGGGGAAGCAGCGTGCAGCGCGGCAAAGGAAACAGAACGGCATTAGAAAAGAGGCAGGATGTGCGCCTGCGCCTGCACTGGCGAAACGATTCTGACCTTTTGCCACACTTGGAATGAAATTTTCCGGAAAAGCGATCAAAACGGATGGCAGACAAAGGAGCGAAAAACATGAAAAAGATCGGATTAATCGGCGGCATGAGTTGGGAGTCTTCTCACGTGTACTATCGACTGATCAACGAAGCTGTAAAAGAACGACTGGGTGGGCTGCATTCCGCCAAAAGCATCATGTATTCCGTTGATTTTGCCGAAATCGCAGACATGCAGAGCGATGGTCGCTGGGACGAGGCGGGAGAGCAGATGGCAGAAGCAGCGCGGAGTTTGGAGGCGGCAGGTGCCGATCTGATCGTTCTGTGCACCAATACGATGCACAAGCTGGCGTCTTATATCGAGGACGCGACGAAGCTGCCCTTTTTGCACATTGCCGATGCGGCGGGAAAAGCGATAACCGCGCAAGGAATCAAGCGGGTCGCCCTGCTTGCTACCCGCTTTACGATGGAAGAATCCTTTTACACGGATCGTCTGCGCGAGCTTCACGGCATTGAAGTGCTCATACCTGATGAGCAGGAACGCAAAATCGTGCATGACGTCATTTACCAAGAGCTGTGCCGGGGAATCATTCGTGAGGAATCAAAGAGCGAGTATATGAAAATCATCAACCGTCTCATCAGCGAAGGAGCAGAAGGTGTCATTCTCGGCTGTACAGAGGTCGGCTTGCTGATTTCGGCCAACGATTGCGAGGTTCCCGTTTTTGATACATCGCTCATTCATGCGCAGGCAGCGGTAGAAGCGGCTTTGCTGAAAGCGGGCGAGTAAGCATGAATCCTTTTGCACAGACCCCGAAACCGCCTTACTACGCCGTCATCTTTTCCTCCCAGCGAACAGAGGGAGATCAAGGGTACGGGGAGATGGCGGACCGGATGGTGGAACTGGCTGCGGAGCAACCCGGGTACTTGGGGGTAGAGAGCGTCCGCGACGAATCCGGCTTCGGGATTACTGTTTCCTACTGGGCCTCGCTGGAAGCGATTCGCGAATGGAAGCGGAACGAGGAGCACCGGGTGGCACAGGAAAAAGGAAGACAGATGTGGTACGGCCATTACATCACGCGCATTTGCAAGGTAGAGCGCGACTACAGCTTGTAAGTGCAAACAAAACGGTCATGACCGTTTGATTGACCGCAAGCGCAAGCGGCCACATCCCATGTCACGAAAAACATCGAGACATTTTTCACAGAAAAAGAAGGCTCCGTTTCTCTTTGCCTGGTGGCATGGAGGAGCGGGGCTATTTATTTTGCAGCCAGCGTTTTTAGGGGGACCTCTCTTTTGAGCAACCGGAAGATGTGTTGAAAATCCAGCTCGCTGCCATCTGTGCGAGACATTCGTCAACCAGGCGAGGGCAGGAAAAGAATGACACAACTAAAACAAACAAAAACCACTTAAAAACAATTCCTTTACGCTGGATTCACATCCACTTAATATTAGGCCCGTAAGATGGGACGTGAGGTCAGGAAATGAATATTCCACACAGGGGAGAGATTCTCAATGAGAAAGTGGCATTATCCTTTACTTGCGTCCTTTTTGTCGATCGCCTTTTTGGCTGGATGCGGACAAGCTCCACAGTCCCAAGCAAACACACAAGGAGCGGGGGCAAGTCAGGCGGGCCAACAGCAAGCTGCTTCGGGAGCGATTACCGTTTATACCGCGCTGGAGGACGACCAGATCAAGACGTACCTGGAATCGTTCAAAGCGAAGTACCCGGATGTGAAGGTCAACATCGTGCGTGATTCGACCGGAATCATCACGGCAAAGCTGTTGGCGGAAAAAGACAATCCGCAAGCAGACGTCGTCTGGGGTACAGCGGCGACAAGCCTTTTGGTACTGGAACAGCAAGGAATGCTGGAAGGCTATTCGCCAAAAGGAATCGAGCGTGTCTCCCCTGAGTTCAAAGATACGAAAGAGCCTGCCAGCTGGGTAGGGATTGACGCCTGGGAAACGGCGATTGCCGTCAACACCAAAGAGCTGGAAAAGCGCAACTTGCCGATCCCCCGCACTTATGAAGATTTGATCAAACCGGAGTACAAAGGCTTGATCGTCATGCCGAACCCGGCTTCGTCCGGCACAGGACTGTTGACCGTCAACGGGATCATGCAGCTCAAAGGCGAGCAGGAAGGCTGGGCTTACCTCGACAAGCTGCACGAGAACATGGCGATTTACACGCATTCCGGCTCGAAGCCAGCGAAAATGGCGGCGTCGGGTGAGTATCCGATCGGCATTTCCTTCGGCTACCGTTCCATTACCGAGAAGAAAAAAGGCGCTCCCGTGGAAGTCGTTTTCCCGACAGAAGGCTCCGGCTGGGACGTGGAAGCGAACGGCTTGATCAAAAAAGCGCAAATCAAACCAGAGGCCAAACTGTTCCTCGACTGGGCAATCACGGATGAAGCGATGAAAGCCTACAACCAGAACTATGCCATCGTCAGCGTGAAGCAGGACGGCGCGCCACTGCCGGAAGGCTATTCCGTAGACCCGATCTCGCAGCTGGTCAAGCTCGACCTGAAAAAAGCGGCGGAAAACCGCGACAAAGTTTTGGCTGAGTGGGAAAAACGCTACGCGACCAAAAGCGAACCCAAGTAAGCAGCGAGGAGAACAGCATGACACCATCCTATCTATCCATTCAAGGGGTCAGTAAACGTTTCGGTTTGTTTGCCGCTTTGGAGCACATCTCCATCGATATCGACAAAAATGAATTTGTCTGTCTGCTCGGCCCCAGCGGCTGCGGCAAAACGACATTACTGAGAATGCTGGCAGGATTGGAGCAACCGACAACAGGCCGGATGATTGTGGACGGCAGGGAGATTACCTCTCTGCCTCCGGCCAAACGCAACATCGCGATGATGTTCCAGTCTTATGCGTTGTTTCCCAATTTGACTGCGGCGCAAAATATCGCCTTTGGGCTAGAGGAGAAAAAGCTGGGCAAAAAAGCGATTGCCGCCAAAGTAGAAGAGGCGCTGGACATGGTGGATTTGTCTCATGCCGCCGCCAAATATCCCGGACAGCTCTCGGGCGGCCAACAACAGCGGATTGCCTTGGCGCGGGCTATTGCGCTGTCGCCTGATGTGCTGCTGCTGGACGAGCCGTTGTCCGCGCTGGACGCAAAAGTAAGGCAAAAGCTGCGTCGGGAGATTCGCCGTTTGCATGAACAATACGGAATGACTACGGTCATGGTCACGCACGATCAGGAGGAAGCGCTGACCATGGCAGACAAGATCGTCGTGATGAATCACGGCGAGGTCGTGCAGGTGGGTACGCCGGAAGAAGTGTACAACAAGCCTGCCAACCCGTTCGTCGCCGATTTTATCGGAGCGATCAACTTTTTTGCTCCCGATCGCTTTGAGCACAAGCAAGCAGACAACCAGCGATTGTTCGCCATCCGTCCCGAGCATGTGCGGCTTTTGCCGGACGAATCGGAGTGCGGCATCCCGGCAATCATTTCCGAGATGGAGTTTCGCGGTTCCTTTTACCGGATGTTTCTCGCCTGGGAAGAGAGCGGTCAGAGCGCGACTGACGTGCTGACGCTCGATCTGTTGGCGACCCAGGCCCGCAAGCTGGGGCTTGTGCGCGGGCAAAAAGTGTGGCTGGAGTTCCCGCTGGAAAATCTGCTTTCTTTTGAGCAGGCAGACGTCAGCGCAGGACGGGGGTGAGCGCAATGAACGGAGTTGTTACCGCGCCAAAAGGCAAGGCGGGGCAAAAGTGGCTGATGGTGCTCGTCGTGGCCGGGCTGTCTGCCAGCGTGCTGCTGCCGCTCATCCAATTGTTTTCCAAAGCGTTTTACGACAAAAATGGCCTGTTCGTCGGCTGGGATAACTTCATCACCTACTTTTCCACTCCAGCGCTGTCGCAGTCGCTTCACAACACGCTGTATATTTCCTCCATGACTACGGCAATCGCCGTTTCACTCGCCTTTTTGTTCGCCTATGCCCTGACGCGCAGCGGCATCCGGGGAAAAGGCTTCTACCGGGCGGTCGCGCTGCTTCCGCTGTTCGCACCGACGATGATGCACGGGATTGCCTTGACGTATTTGTTCGGCAATCAGGGGCTGGTGACGACGGGGATTTTCGGCTTGCTGCCGTTTCAGTGGGACGTGGATCTGTACGGGCCAGTCGGGATCGTTTTGGCGGAAATCGTCTACGTGTTTCCGCAGGCGTACCTGATTTTGGCTGTCTCGCTCGCCTTTGCCGACTACCAGCTATACGAAGCGGCGGATACGCTCGGCGCCGGACATGTGCGCAAATTGATGACGGTCACGCTTCCCGGCGTCAAATACGGGATCGTCAGCGCCTGCTTCGTCTGTTTCACGCTTTCGTTTACCGACTTCGGGGCGCCAAAAGTAGTGGGCGGACAGTTTTCCGTGCTGGCCACCGATATTTACAAGCAAGTCATCGGGCAGCAAAACATGACGATGGGAGCTACCGTGGGACTGCTGCTGATCATCCCGGCGCTCGTGGCGTTTATCGTGGACAGAATCGTGGAGCGCAAGCAGCATGCAGCCGTCACAGCCAAGTCCAAAGAGTACCGGATCAAGGCAAACGGCTGGCGCGACCTGTTTTATACGGTTGTTTGCCTGGGCGTCAGCGGATTTTTGCTCTTGCTGATGGCGACAGTGGTTCTGGCTTCCTTCATTCAGGTGTGGCCGTACAATCTCGACTTTAGCTTGGTTCACTACGATTTTTCCAATGTCGCAGGAGAAGGTATCGAGCCGTTGTGGAACAGCATTGTCGTCGCTGTATTGACGGCGGTGATCGGCACATGCGTGACGTTTGTCGCCGCGTATGCGATTGAAAAGTCGCAGGTGTGGAAGGGGCTGCGCCAGGCAGGGTACTTTCTGTCGATTCTTCCTTTGGCGCTTCCCGGACTTGTGATCGGTCTGGCCTACATTTTCTTTTTCAACAATCCGGCCAACCCGCTGCACGGTCTGTACGGCTCGCTCTGGATTTTGATTTTGGCCAACGTCATTCACTTTTTCGCGGTAGGCTTCATCACGGCAACAACCGCGCTGAAAAAGCTCGATCCGGAGTTCGAGCAGGCAGCCGAGTCGATGGGCATCGGGCAAATGAAGCTGTTTTGGCGGGTGACCGTTCCGGTCTGCATGCCTGCGATCATCGAAATGCTCGTGTACTTTTTCATCAACGCGATGGTGACGATCTCGGCGGTCGTGTTTTTGTACGCGGCGGATTTCAAGCTGGCGTCCGTCTCCATCGTCAATATGGATGACGCGGGCGATATTGCCCCGGCGGCAGCCATGTCGGTATTGATTGTCGTCCTCAACATCATCGCCCGTGCAGGCGCGGAGTGGATCAGCACGAGACTGCGCAAGCGCACGGCAAGAACAGAGCAGGAGAAAGGACAGGTGGCATAAATGAAAGCAGTCATTTTCGATTGGGCAGGCACGATGGTGGATTACGGGTGCTTTGCGCCGTTGGCAGTGTTTTTGCAAGTGTTTGAGAAAAGAGGGATTGAACTGACGGCAGCAGAGGCACGCGAGCCGATGGGGATGCTGAAGCGCGATCATATTGCGGCGCTGTGCCGGATGGAGAGGGTTGCTGAATTGTGGAAAGAAAAATTCGGCCGCTATCCGAACGAGGCAGATGTAGACGAGCTGTACGCTGATTTCGAGCCGATGCTGATGGCGACGCTGCACGATTACGCGACTCCTGTGCCGGGAGCGCTTGCGCTGGTGGCGCGGCTGCGCGAGCGGGGAATCAAGATCGGCTCGACTACAGGCTATACGCGGGAAATGATGAACGTCGTCGCCGCAGCGGCGAAAGAGCAAGGCTACGAGCCGGATTGCCTCGTGACGCCAAGCGAAGTGCCCGCAGGCAGACCGTATCCGTGGATGTGCTATCAAAATGCGATCCAGCTCGATGTGTATCCGTTTGGCGAAATGGTCAAAGTAGGCGACACGACGAGCGATATGCAGGAAGGCAGAAATGCGGGCATGTGGACCGTAGGCGTCCTCAAGGGCGGAAGCGAGCTTGGCTTGTCGCAGCAGGAAGTAGCGAACATGCCAGCGGACGAGCTGGAAGAGCGGCTTGCAAGCGCTGCCGCCAGATTGCAGGCAGCAGGAGCGCACTATGTAATCGAAGAAATCGGACGGCTGGATGAAGTGTTAGCGAAAATCGAGCTGCGCCTGAAGGCGGGAGAGCGTCCGTAACGGCAAAAGGTTCCAGCAGGCACGAAAGACAGAAAGGATGAGAAGCATGACGCAAACAACGACAACCGATAACCCGTATTTGCTGTTGACGCCAGGGCCATTGTCTACCTCGCGAACCGTGCGGGAAGCGATGATGCGCGACTGGTGCACATGGGATCGCGACTACAACGAGCTTGTGCAGTCTACGCGTCAAAAGCTGGTCGGATTGGCAACCACGCAGACGGATGATTATACAAGTGTACTTATGCAAGGCAGCGGCAGCTTTTGTGTCGAGGCGGTCATCAGCAGCGTGATTCCAAAAGCGGGCAAGCTGCTGGTGCTGACAAACGGAGCGTACGGCGACCGGATCGTCCAGATGGCGCAAGTGCATGGCATTCATACAACGGTGATCGATTTTGGCGAGCTGGCCCAGGTGGAGGCTCGCGCAGTCGAACAGGCGCTGGCAGCAGATGGCGCGATTACGCATGTGGCTGTCGTTCACTCGGAGACGACGACAGGCATGCTCAATCCGATTGCCGAGATTGGAGCGGCGGTCAAAAAATACGGCAAGGTGTACATCGTCGACGCCATGAGCAGCTTTGGCGGCATTCCGCTCGACGTGGCAGAGCTGTCGATCGACTTTTTGATTTCCAGCGCCAACAAGTGCATTCAAGGCGTACCGGGCTTCGGCTTCGTCATCGCGAAGACGTCCGAGCTGCACAAATGCGCTGGCGTGGCCCGCACGTTATCCCTCGATCTGTACGACCAGTGGAAAACGATGGAGGAGCAAAACGGCAAGTGGCGCTATACGTCTCCTACGCACGTAGTCCGGGCCTTTTACCAGGCGTTGCTTGAGCTGGAGCAAGAAGGCGGAGTAGCGAAAAGATACGAGCGCTACAAGCAAAATCAGGCGATTCTGTCAGAGGGCATGGAGCGTCTCGGGCTGCGCGTTCTGTTGCCAAAAGAATCCCAGTCTCCGTTCATCACTTCCTTTTACTATCCGGAGGTGGAGTCGTTCTCTTTTGCAGAGCTGTACGAGCGATTGAAGCAGGCGGGCTTCGTCATCTATCCGGGAAAGATATCGCAAGCAAATACGTTTCGCATCGGCAATATCGGCGAAGTGTACCCGGCGGATATGGAGCGGTTGCTGACAGCAGTGGAAGCAAACCGATTTTGGCTGTAGACAATTTTTTTTGACCCGAAAACCAACGAAATCAACAATAATCCAACAGGACAATCCTTGATTGTCGCGGCAAATACCACTACAATTCAAGAGAGGGGAAAAAACGGAATAAAATGGTTGTTGTTTCCTTCTCAAATTGACAGCAGGTGCAAACGGCAAGATTCACGTCAGGAATGGGACGGCAGCGATGGTCAGCCGCCCATCTGGCTTCAAGTACGTAAATAGGGGGACAAGACCGGTGTCGTTGTTCGGGGAAGAGCGTAAGCAGATCATATTGCAGTTGGTCAATTCGAATGGCAAGGTAAGGACAAACGAGCTGGTAGAAAAGCTGCAAGTATCTTCAGAATCGATTCGCCGCTATCTGGAAGAGCTGGAAGCGGAGAAAAAGCTGAAGCGCGTCTATGGAGGAGCAATCAAGCTGAACGTAGATCGCACAGAACCATCCCACCTCAGCCGCGAAGTCATGAAGGCAGAAGAAAAGCGGAGAATCGGGCGGGTAGCGGCCGAACTGGTGCAGGACAGCGATACGATCGTGATCGATGAAGGCACGACGCCTCTCCAGATGATCAGCTTTTTGCTCAACAAAAAGGATTTGACCGTCTTGACCAGCTCGATCACGGCGCTCAATCTGCTCATCGAGTACCAAAACAACGGCTTGCTCAACGCAGAGGTCTACTTCCTGGGCGGCCGAGTGAACGCGAAGCATTACCGTGTGGGCGGTCCGTTTGCTGAAAAAATGATGAAGTCCTTCTACGTGGATAAAGCGTTTCTGTCCATGGACGGTCTTTTGCTGCACAAGGGCTTGACCTGTTATGACCCGGAGCGTGCAGAGCTGGCGAAGCATTACATTGAAAATGCGAACGAGAACATCGTCCTCGCCGATCATTCCAAAATCGGGATCAGCACGTTGTGCAAGGTTGCCGACCTCAAGGAAATCGACATGGTCATCAGCGATACGGCGGCTCCCGAGGAATGGAGCGACGATTTGCAAGCCAAAGGCGTTACCTGGCTGGTAGCCAAAGAACTGTAAATAACGACAAGCGAGACAGGCCGGATTTCTTTGCGCGAGAAATCCGGCTTTTTGGCGTGCAGCGCCTGACTTGTCCAAACAGAAGCGGCAAAAACATTTTGATCGTGCGGATCGTGAGTTTGGACAAAAAAAACTGGAGAACGTGCATTGTTTGTCGGCATGGAACCACATATGATCATGATGAAAAAAGTTGTGAGAATGATAATCATCATAAGCTCATCAGCAGAAGAGAGAGGGTCGAAAAAATGGGGAGAAATAGTCGGAAGATCGTCATGACATGGTTGGCTATCTTGCTGATCGCGATGGCAGGACTGGCAGCGTGCGGCGAGAAAGCAGCGGAGCCGCAGGCGACAGGCACGACACAGCAGCAGCCAGCTGAGCAAAAACCAGCCGCTGACGACAAGGCAGCAGCGGCAGAAACAAGAGTTGTCCGCGATGCGTACGGGGAAGTAACCATCCCGGCCCATCCGCAAAGAGTCGCAGCCATCTACCAGGAAGACTACTTGCTCGCGCTCGGTGTGACGCCGATCGTGCAATGGTACCATCCGGCGTGGGGCAAGCAAGATTACCTCAACCTGGACGTCCCGCAGTTTGACATTACAGGCAGCATGGAAGCTTTGATCGCGGCAAACCCTGATCTGATTATTGTAGACGGGGGCGCGGATGCGCAAAAATACGAGCAATACAGCAAAGTCGCGCCTACGTATAAAATCCCGGACGAACTGCGCAATGACACCATTGGTCGGCTGAAAAACATCGCGGACGTATTGGGCATCCCGGAAAAAGCCGATGAGGCTGTGAAAAAGTACGAGGCAAAAATGTCCGATGCCCGCGCGAAGCTGGAAAAAGCAATCGGCAAGGAAAGCGTAGCCGTCATCCGTCTGAACGTGGGAGACAAGCCGACACTTGCCCTGTTCGGAGAAGGCAATGCGTACACTGGCATCATTTACAAGGAGCTTGGACTTACCCCGTATGAAGCGGCGAAAAATCAGGACACGCACGTCGTCTTGAGCGAAGAGGCGATTCCGACAATCAATGCCGATCACATCATCATCTTCCCGTCGAACGGCGGCTGGGATTCTGCGGAAAACAAAGAGGCGCTGAAAATTCTTCAAGACCCGCTGTGGCAATCCGTCCCTGCCGTGAAAAAAGGCCACGTCTATCAGATGAACCGGACGCATTGGCAGTCTGGCGCCATGCTGGCCAATATGATGAAAGCCGACGATCTGGTGAAGACATTCGTCAAATAAACCGAGCTGTACAGGCGAGCAGAACAAAGACAGGGTGTCCCGAAAGGCAGGTGAAGCTGCGCGGGGCACCTTCTTTTTTCACGGGAAGCGCACATTTGAAAAGGTTCGGACCCGCTCTTTTGCTTGGCAAACCCGGCTTATCCCCGTATAATATACAATGATAATCATTCTCATATAATAGGTGAGGATATGTATACAAACGGGACAGAGAATCAGTTGTATCCGTCGTCCATATACGTGCTGACGGGGATAGAGCGAGGGGTTCTTGCATCGCATGCTTGCCAAGACAGCCATGAACAGAATGATTATGCTATGTTCGTCACGACAGACGGTTCAGGTGTCCTGCAAATCGATCAAACCAGCTATCGGCTGGGGGGAGAGAGCTGCTGGATCACGGAGCCTGGTCAGCATGTGCGCATCTGCACAGCCGAGCGGGATTTGGAATACTATCGCTTGACCTTTCGGATGGTGCCATTGCAGCCGCAGGGAGAAGAGGAGCTTTGGTTTCGCACAGGAGAGATGGTCTGCACTCCTTTTTCCAAATTAGTCGAGGGCATTGAGGAAATATACGCCGTGCGGGAGGAGACGGATCGGCTGGTGCGTTACAGCAGTCACGTACGCTTCGAGACGGTTCTGTCTGACCTTTTCCAGCAAAATGCAACCGGAGGGCCGATGCAGGACCCGCTTCGCGCCGTGGAGCGCTCGATTGAATATGTGAAGCAGCATTACCAGGAGGCGCTGACGGTCGAGCAGCTTGCTCATGAGGCAGCGGTTCCGCGCTGGCGCTATACGCAGCTGTTCAAGGAGCTGACCGGACAAATTCCGCTCGATTATATCAACGGCTTGCGGATCAACCGGGCCAAACAGCTGTTGCTTCTGACAGCGGATCGGGTGCATGAGATCGCGCAAAATGTCGGGTTCAACAGCGAGTATTACTTCAATCGCCGCTTCAAGCAAATGGTCGGGCTGGCTCCCGGCAAGTACCGGAATGTCCACCGCGACGATCTGCGCGTCGTCTCTTTGTTTATGGAAGACTACTTGTGCTCGCTGGGCATTACGCCGATTGTGCAATGGGCGCATTCGTACTGGGGCAAGCAGGACTATCTCGGCTTGCAAGACGTCCCGACGTTTGACGTGCTGAAGGATGAAGTGCACGCTTTGTCCAACAGCAACCCGGACGTGATCATGCTGCGTTCCTGCACAGGCTGGGAGTCGGCTCACTACGAGCAATGTGCCAAGATCGCGCGGACATGCATGGTGCGCGAGCTCGGGTCAGACTGGCGATCGACGATGCGGATTTTGGGCGATTGGCTGAATCGGCGAGACACAGCCGACAAGGCGATCGAGCATTATGAAAAAAAAGCCGCCGCTGCCCGCAGTAAGCTGTCAAGCAGCATGAAAGGGCAGACCGTCGCCTTTTTGCGCGTATCGGCAGACATGATCAGCGTGGAAAAGTCGTACTCGGCCCCTGTCATGTTCGACGATTTGGGCATGCAGCCACATCCGCTGGTCAGGTCGCTCTCTGTGCAGGAGGCAAGAGCCGGGGTGTCGTGGGAATGGCTCTCTGCGCTTGACGCCGACCATATTTTTTACGCTTTTGACAAATGGCATGGAGAAGGAACCGATGCGGAAAAGCTCCAGGTGCACCATCCCGTCTGGCAATCGCTGCGGGCTGTGCGTGACAAGCGGGCGTACGAAGTCGATTTCATGACGTGGATGAATCACGGAATCATCGCCAACCAGAAAAAAATCGAGCACATTTTGCACGTGCTGGCCTAGCATGGACCACGATTGTTGCAAACATACAAAAAAGACCACTCTTTTGTCCATTGACACTCTTTTTGTCAATCGCCTAAAATCCTACTATGATAATAAGAATCAATTTCATGAATTTAGCGAAAGGGAAGGGGAAAGCAACATTTCGTGCATGTACATAATGAATGGAAAAGGTGGCTAGCATGGGTCAACAGACACACACCCTGAAGCAGGGGAGTACATCAAAACAGGAACAGTTTCGCTCGCGGCCATGGGCAGCAACGCTGATCCTCACGGGCGGAGTTTTTGCCTTGATTCTCGGAATGTTTCTGTCTGTCTCATTCGGGGCAGCAGATATTCAGTTTTCTGTCGTTTGGGACGCTATTTTTCATTTTAATCCAGATATTACGCAGCATCAGATCATCCAGGAAATACGCCTTCCCCGCTTGCTCGGTGGAGCGATGGTCGGGGCCAGCTTTGCTGTGGCAGGGGCGATCATGCAAGGGATGACTCGCAACCCGCTTGCCGATTCCGGTTTGCTCGGGCTGAATGCGGGAGCAGGCTTTGTCATTGCTCTCTGCTTTGCCTTTTTCCCGGGGCTGCCTTTCATGTACTTGATCTTGTACGGGTTTTTGGGCGCAGGTGTAGGCGCAGGACTTGTTTACGGAATTGGCTCGATGGCAAAAGGCGGGCTTACTCCGGTGCGGCTCGTGCTTGCAGGGGCAGCGCTTAGCGCCCTGTTGTCTGCTCTTAGCGAAGGGATTGCGCTTTACTTCAAAATTGGACAGGATTTGGCTTTCTGGTACGCAGGCGGGGTAGCCGGGACAAAATGGTTCCAGCTCAAAGTGATGTTCCCGTGGATTGCCGCTGCGATCCTCGGGGCGATTGTGTTGTCGCGTTCCATCACGATGCTCAGTCTCGGCGAGGACATTGCCAAAGGCTTGGGCCAGCGAACAGCGCTCGTCAAACTGGCGGGTACGGTCATCGTCCTGATTTTGGCAGGTTCGGCTGTCGCTGTCGTCGGTGCGGTTGGCTTCGTCGGACTGATTATCCCGCACTTGACGCGTTATTTGGTCGGGGTCGACTATCGGTGGATTATTCCTTGCTCTGCCATTATGGGCAGCTTGCTCGTCGTTTTTGCCGATTTGGCAGCCAGAATGGTGAATCCGCCTTACGAAACACCTTTGGGCGCCCTGATTGCGCTGATTGGCGTTCCGTTCTTCCTTTACTTGGCTCGTAAAGAAAGAAGGGAGATGTAAATCATGCAACCAGCTACTGCGCAAATCGATGCCCGCAAACGCAGCAGGGGCATCCTCGTCATGATGATTTTGTCTGTGCTCATTTTGATTGCGTTCATCATCAGCATGAACACAGGATATATTCGCTTGTCGCCAATGGATTTGCTCATGACCTTGTTCGGGTCTGGCACCGAGAAGCAAAGCTTGATTTTGTTCGACTTCCGCTTGCCGCGCATCGTCATTTCGCTTTTGATCGGAGCAGGTTTGGCGGTTTCCGGCTGCATCATTCAAGGGATTTCCCGCAACGCGCTGGCTGACCCCGGCATTTTGGGGATCAACGCAGGTGCGGGTTTGATGGTTATGCTGTTCATTTCCTTTTATCCGTCGACGGCTGCCGCTCCTGTTTTCCTGTTGCCTGTCCTGGCGCTGGTCGGAGCAAGCTTGACCGCAGCCCTGATTTTTGTGCTGTCTTACAAGAGACATAAAGGCTTGTCGCCAATTCGCATTCTGCTGACCGGGATCGCGGTCGCAGCGGGGATGAGCGCTGCGATGATCGTGCTGACGCTCAAGCTGAGCCCTGACAAGTACCAGTTTGTCGCAACCTGGCTTGCCGGAAGCATTTGGGGAACCAACTGGAAATTCGTTCTGTCGCTGCTCCCGTGGATTGTCGTCCTGCTGCCGTTTGTCTTTTACAAAGCGCGTGTGATGAACGTCCTGAATTTGGGAGAAGAGCTGTCCATCGGTCTTGGCGCTCCGGTCGCAAGAGAACAGTTGAAGCTGTTGGCCGCATCGGTCGGACTGGCGGCATCTTGCGTGGCTGTCAGCGGCGGGATCGGCTTCGTCGGTCTGATTGGCCCGCATTTGGCGCGCAGACTTGTCGGACCGAAACACGAAATGCTGCTGCCGACATCGGCCTTGGCAGGCGCGCTCCTGGTTATTGTTGCTGATACGATCGGACGCTGGATTTTGCAGCCGTCTGAAATTCCAACAGGCATTGTGGTTGCTGTCATCGGAGCCCCGTACTTCTTGTACTTGCTTGCCCGTTCGAAGTCGTAGAGAAAAAGAAAGGCTTTCATCGTGCGGTGAAGAGGAGGAGGATTCGGTATGCTGCGTCGCTTTTTTGCGTACTACAAGCCGTATATGGGGCTGTTTATAGCAGATTTTTCTTGCGCGATTTTGGCCGCGCTGCTTGAACTGGCGTTTCCGCTTGCTGTCAACCGGGTTGTGGACGATTTGCTTCCGAGTGGAAACTGGCTGCTGATCCTGTACGCGTGCCTGGGGCTTTTGGGCATTTACGTGGTCAGTGCGGCTTTGCACTACGTCGTTACCTATTACGGACACAAGCTCGGCATCAATATTGAATCGGACATGCGCAAAAAGCTGTTTGATCGGGTGCAAAAGCTCTCGTTCCGCTTTTTCGACAACAACAAGACCGGACATCTCGTATCTCGCATGACGAACGACCTGATGGATATCGGGGAGATCGCTCACCATGGCCCGGAAGATTTGTTCATCGCGGTCATGACACTGCTGGGCGCCTTCGGTATCATGCTCAGCATCAACTGGCAATTGGCGGTGCTGACTTTTATCATCGTGCCTTTAATGATTTATTTGTCGATGTATTTCAGCCGCAAAATGTCCCGCGCTTTTGACCGGATGTTTGCCGATGTCGCAGACTACAATGCGCGCGTGGAAAACAACATCAGCGGCATTCGCGTCGTACAGGCGTTTGCTAACGAAAAGCATGAAATCGCACGCTTTGCAGAGAACAACGGGCGCTTCCGCCTGACCAAGCTGCTCACGTACCGCATCATGGCGTGGAACTCGTCGTTGAGCTTTATTTTGATGAAGCTGGTATCGCTGTTTGTCCTCGTGTGCGGAACGTATTACGTCATCCAAGGAAAGATGACGTACGGGGAGTTTATCGCTTTCGTGATGCTGTCGAACGTCTTTTTGAACCCGATTCAGCAGATCAACAACGTCATCGAGACGTTTCCAAAAGGTGTTGCCGGATTCAAGCGTTACCTGGAGTTGCTGGAGACAGAGCCTGACGTCGACGATGCGCCAGACGCGAAGCCTGTCAGCAATCTTCGCGGCGACATCCGCTTCGAGAACGTAACGTTTGGCTATGAAAACAAGGAAAAAGTGCTCCAGGGATTGTCGCTGTCCATTCGCGCTGGCGAGACGGTCGCGCTCGTGGGACCTTCCGGCGCGGGAAAAACGACACTGTGCAGCTTGCTTCCCCGTTTTTACGATGTGGACAGCGGCTCGATCATGATTGACGGCATCGACATTCGTTCCATGACGCTGGAGTCGCTTCGTTCGCATATCGGAATCGTGCAGCAGGACGTCTTCCTGTTTGACGGATCGATCCGGGAAAACATTGCCTACGGGAAGCTTGGCGCGACCGATGAAGAGTTGTGGGACGCAGCCAGACGGGCACAACTGGAAGACGTGATCCGCGCCTTGCCAGAAGGACTGGATACGCTGATCGGGGAGCGGGGCGTCAAGCTTTCCGGCGGTCAAAAGCAGCGGTTGTCGATCGCCCGGATGTTCCTGAAAAACCCGCCGATCCTCATTTTGGATGAAGCGACTTCTGCTCTCGACACCGAGACGGAAGCGGCGATTCAGCAGGCGCTTGCAGAGCTGTCCCACGGACGCACGACGCTCGTGATCGCCCACCGCCTGGCGACGATCAAGAACGCAGACCGAATCATTGTCGTCGCCGAACAAGGCATCGCCGAGCAAGGGCACCACGACGAGCTTTTGCAAACGCAAGGCGTGTACAGCAGGCTGCATCAAGCGCAGTTCAGTTCATAGACGATGAAACGGCTGTGATTGTCCGTGGCGTTTCTTCCACAAAAAAGCGAGCGTTCTTCCGCATGAGGGCGGGGGACGCTCGTTTTGCTGTGCTATATGCTAAGTTATGCGCCTTGTACAAGCGGGGCAAAAAGCAGCTGTAAACAAGGAAATCATTGTATAATGTACGGGTAGACATGTTCGTGAAAAGAAAAGCGTATCCTCCAGTTGGTGAGGGAACAGGCTGGAGGGTGTTTTGCAGTCGAATCAAACGATAGAAGCTCCCTGTTTGCTATAATACATAGCAAGAGCATGTAGCGGGACAGGAAGGAATGGTAAGCATGATCGACCGATTGGACCATCTGGTGTTGACCGTCCGCGACCTGGAAGCGACTTGCCAGTTTTACGAGCGCGCGCTTGGCATGCAGGTTGTCACCTTCGGCAATGGCAGAAAAGCTTTGCATTTTGGCGCACAAAAAATCAACCTGCATGTGGCGGGACACGAGTTTGAGCCGAAAGCGGGACAGCCGTTGCCAGGCTCTGCTGATTTGTGCTTGATCGCTTCTGTGCCGCTTGCGGCAGTCATCGCCAGGTTTGCAAGCTGCGGGGTGGACATCGAGGAAGGGCCAGTGCACAGGACAGGTGCAGCGGGACTGATCCGTTCGGTTTACGTGCGCGACCCCGACCGGAATTTAATCGAAGTGGCGGAATATGTGGACACACGCGAAGCAGCCGACCCAATTAAGCAAGAGCCGGGCGTTCACCGTATTTTGCAAGTGCTGAACGAGCGCGAGCCGGGGTTTATGGGAGCGAAGCAAACGGGTGTGTTTGGCATTTTGCTTCCTTTGGTGAAGATGGAGGACGGCAAGCTGGGGGTTTTGTTCGAAAAGCGGGCAAGCACGATGCGCAGGCAGGCCAATGAAATTTGTTTCCCCGGTGGACGGGCGGAAGAGGGCGACGAATCGCGCTGGGCGACAGCCCGCAGGGAAACGAGCGAGGAGCTGGGAGTGCCGCTCACAAGCATTCACTACATCGGCGAGCTGGATCGGTTGATCGGTCCGGGCCATTCTGCGATTTACCCGTTTGTCGGCTACGTGGAGGACATAGCGAAGATGAAGCCGAATCCCGATGAAGTGGGAGAAGTGTTTATCATCTCGCTGGAACGACTGGCTGCCGCTGAGCCTGCGACATACACTTCAGCGCTTGTGAACGAGCCGGAGGATGATTTCCCTTATCACCTGATTCCGGGCGGCAAAAAGTATCCGTGGCGCACAGGCACAGTCGAGCATCTGTTTTACGAGCTGGACGGACGAGTCATCTGGGGGCTTACTGCGCGAGTTTTGGCCCATTTTCTAGAATTGATTCGCCACGAGCCATGACCCTGCCCTCGTGCGTGAATGGAACGAAATAGACAAAAGGGAGTGGAAGAAGCATGTGGAAAGCGAATCCGATTACGTCACGCCTGAAAATCAAATGGCCGATTATCCAGGCACCGATGGCGGGCGGTGCGACAACTCCTGCGCTGGTCGCGGCCGTCTCGGAAGCAGGGGGATTGGGAACGCTGGGAGCTGCCTATATGACTCCACAGCAAATCCGTGAAGCGATACATGCGATCCGCGATTTGACCGACAAACCTTTTGGCGTCAATTTGTTCATCCCGGAAGACTTTGACGCGACCCAGCCGATCGCAGACACGGTTGCTTCCGCGCTCAATGAGGTGCGCCGTGAGCTGGACATTCCCGAAAGCCCGCAAGTCACGCGCTTTCAGGAGTCGTTTGCGGAACAGCTGCAAGTCGTACTGGAGGAAGTGCCTGCGGTTTTCAGCTTTACGTTTGGCATGCTCGACGCGCGTTCACTGCAAGCGCTCAAGCAAAAAGGCGTGACGGTGATCGGGACTGCGACGACGGTTCGCGAGGCAGTCGTGCTGGAAGCGGGCGGCGTGGACATGATCGCAGCGCAGGGCAGTGAAGCAGGCGGGCATCGCGGTTCGTTTTTGCCGGATTCCCCGAGCAATCTGATCGGAACGATGGCATTGGTGCCACAGATCGTGGATCGCGTCAAAATTCCGGTGATCGCAGCGGGCGGGATGATGGACGGGCGAGGCATTGCAGCCGCACTCGCACTGGGAGCGCAGGCGGCCCAGCTCGGAACGGCATTTTTAACGTGTGCGGAAAGCGGCGCGCATGCTTTGCACAAGCAAGCCATCCGGGAGTCGAGCGAAGAGGGCATCGTCATGACACGGGCTTTTTCCGGCAAATGGGCGAGAGGCATCGAGAACGAGTTCATGCGAAAGCTGGCGCCACTGGATCAGGAATTGCCCGCCTACCCGGTGCAAAATGCCCTCACCAAAGACATTCGCGCCGCTGCGGGCAAGCAGCAGAAATCCGCGTATATGTCGATGTGGGCGGGACAGGCGGCACCGCTTGGCAGGGAGCTTGGCGCAGGCGAACTGGTCTTGCGGCTCGTAGAGGAAACGAAGCGTGCATGCGCAGGACTTGTGCAGGAATAGCAAGGAAACAGGTGCGGCATCATTACGGACAGACTACGGCAGTGCGTTGACGGAGGAATGGAGATGGAACAGGAATACGCTCTTCGAGGAACAATCATTGCAGACGGACAGGAAATCAGGGACGGGCTTGTCGTAGTGGCGGCAGGGAAGATCGTGTACGCAGGGGAAGCCGAAGCTTATGCGGGCGAATGCCCTGCACAGCTGCTGACGGTGGAAAACGGGCGGATTTGCCCAGGACTGGTAGACATGCACATGCACGGGATCGACGGCCACGACACGATGGACGGGACGCCGGAATCTTTGCAGGCCATTTCCGGCGCGCTTGCCCGATATGGCGTCACTTCTTTTTTGGCGACGACGATGACGGCTCCTTACGCCGAGCTTGAGCCTGTGCTGGAAAACATTGCGCGCGCAAGCCAGGCTGGCTTGCCGGGGGCAGAGGCGATCGGGATTCACCTGGAAGGACCGTGGATCAACCCGCGTTACAAAGGGGCGCAAAAGGAAGAAAACATCTCCCTGCCCAGACTGGATGCGGTGAAGCGAATGTACGAGCTGGCCCAAGGGCTGATCAAGGTCGTGACGATTGCTCCCGAGCAGCCGGAAGCGCTCGAAGCGATTGCCTGGCTCAAGGAGCGCGGCGTGATCGTCTCGGCAGGCCATACAGGGGCGACGTTTGCCCAGGCGGCTGAAGCTGTGGATGCGGGCGTGCGCCACTTCACGCATTGCTTTAACGCCATGACCGGATTGCATCACAGAGAGCCGGGAGTAGTCGGTGCTGCGATGTACCACGAGCATTTGAGCACCGAGTTGATTGCCGATGGCATCCACGTCCATCCTGCGGTCATGCGAATTTTGTATCGGGTGAAAACGCCGGAGCGGCTCGCGCTGGTCAGCGACTCGATGCGCGCTACTGCGCTCGGAGAAGGCACTTACGACTTGGGCGGGCAAGAGGTTCGCGTCCGCGACAATCAGGCGCAGTTGGCGGACGGGACATTGGCTGGCAGCATTTTGACCTTGAACAAAGCCGTAGCAAACATGGTGACGCTGAGCGGTGTACCACTGGCGGAAGCGGTAGAGATGGCATCGCATACGCCAGCCGCTATCCTCGGATACGGGGAGCGAAAAGGTCGGCTGGCAGCCGGATACGATGCCGACATGATCGTGTTGGATGACGATTTTGAAGTGGCGATGACCTTCGTTGCCGGAAAACGCGTATACGAACGCGCTCAGTAATCCAATCCATAAGCGTAAAAAAGCAGCCCAGATGCGCTGGGGCTGCTTTTTTTTGTCGTATACTGCTGCACGGGCAGGGCGGCGCGTGGATGAAACAATGCGCCGGGGCTGTTTTTTTGTACCCCCTACTGCTGCACGGGCTGCGAAGCATGCGGGTGAAACCAGACTTTTTGAAAGTCCAGCCAGCCGGACGGATTGATCGTGACGCCGCGAACCGACTTGTGAAAAGAAGCTTGCGATTTCTTTTGCACAAGGTACAAAACGGCATGGTTTTCTTGGATCAGCGTTTCTATGTGCGCGAGCTTTTGTTGCCGGACGGATTCATCTGCTTCCCGGAAAAGGGCAGCAGTCTCTCGATGAACCGCTTCGGCTAACGGTGCGTCAAAGCTGGGCAGGAAGTAGTTCTTTTGCAAGTACATTTCCAGTTCACTGATTTCATCATGGCTAAAAACGTTTCCGAACAGTTGGCAGTCGTGCTCCGGCAGCAAGTCGTGATTCGCAAACTCAAACGGCTCGCGAACGTCGATTTCCAGGTGAATGCCGTAGTCTTTGCAGCGGGCTTGAATCCACAAGGCGTCCGGCTCGTGATAGGACGTCATGACCATGCGCAGCGTCTCTCCCCGATAGCCGCTTTCCGCAAGCAGGGCGGCAATTTGCGCAGCGCTTGGGCGGGGCGTTCGTTCCGCTGACCAAGTCGCAAGCTGCGGAGAGAAGGGGCGGAAGCCTTTTGCCGGAAAGACGCGATCTCCTCCAAGCTCGGCAATCATCTGCTCGCGATCGATGAGCAAGTCGAGCGCCTGGCGGAATTGCGGATGGTTTTGCGGCCCGGTTTTCCATTGGTTAAAGACGAGCAGGTTGCAGCAGGAAAACAGCGTCTCCAGATCGCACCAATCGCGGCTGTCGCGGATGATTGCTTCCCTTAATGCTTCGGCTTTTGTGGCCACACCGTGGGACATCATGACAGACGTCCAGTCCGGTTCATGGAGAATGCCTGTTTCCAGATCGGGGAACAGGAGGATTTCCACGCGGTCAAGCTGCGGCCTCCCCTGAAAATGTCCCGAAAAAGCCTCCAAAATGCAAATGCCTTCATCCAGACGGACGAGCTGGAACGGGCCAGTCCCGATCGGATTTTTCCCAAACTCGCCTGCCGTCTCCAGAACGATCTCTGCCGGGACGATGCTGGTGGGCGTAGTGGAAAGCATCCGCAGAAACAAGTAGTTCGGCTCCTGCAACAAAATCCGCACCGTTCTGGCATCAACTGCTTCCAACTGCGCGATATCGCCAAGCATCCAGCTTGCTTCATACTTTTCCGGATGCGAGCGCAGCCGGTCCAGCGAAAAGACAACATCGTGCGCGGTCAGCTCCCGACCGTGGTGAAACACGACATTTTTCTTCAAATAAAACGTCCACTCCTTGTGATCCGCGCTCATTTCCCACGAGTGGGCAATGCTTGGATGGATCGTCCGGCTGTCCGTGTCGAAGTGAACGAGTGTATTGAAAAGCTGGCGGACCAAATGCGCATCGAAGTGATAGTACACCTGCGCGGGGTCCAGTGTGACAATGCTGCGGTAGACCGGGAAGCGCAGCGTGTCCTGATAATGGTTCGACTCGCTCGGTGTGCAATAGCCAAGTTCTGCCGAAAGCCACTCCATGAACTGCTCTTTGACAGCGGGCTTGCCGAAGCGATTCAAAAGCTCCATAGCTTCTGTGACATCGCCTTGCTCCATGCGCTGCTTTCCTTCCGCAAGCAAGATGGCATCGGCATCCGCCAGAAACGTCAGGACGGAGGCATTGCCCCGACCAAGCCCAGGCTGCCAGTCGATCCAGCCCATTTCCGCCAGCTTGCGGACGATCAGCTTCGCGTTTCGGGGGGTACAGTGCCAAAGTCCGCTCAATTTTTCAATCGTGACGGGGAACGGTTTGGCCGTTTCTTCCTGCTGAAAGAACAGGCGCAGCTCCAAAAAGTAGAGAACGGTAACCATGAAGGCCCCCCTTTGTTTTTGGGAAAAGGTGACAGAGTTTGCTTACACCTTACCCTTTTTCGCTTTTCTCAGATCAATATACTGAAGATAACACGACAGACGAAAAACAGGAATGGGGAGAGCAAACAAGATGAGCAAAAGGTTTCCGTTACCGCGCTTTCATCCCGTGGCATGGGGCGTCATCATCGGCACCTTTTTATCGCGGACGGGTTTTTTCATGACGCTGCCTTTTCTCGGGATTTACTTGGGCAAAGGAAAGGGAATCGACCCGGCCGTAGTTGGCGCGATTTTGGCGATGAGCCTTTTGGTGGGCACGGTCAGCAGCTTCGCTGGGGGAGCGTTGTCAGATCGGTTGGGGCGCTATCCGGTCATGATCGCCTCTATGGGGCTTTGGAGCTTTGTCCTGGTCGGCTTCACGCTGGCGAGCGAGACGTGGATGTTCTTCCTTTTGAGTGCGCTGAACGGTTTGTGCCGCAATGTATTTGAACCGACGGCGCGTGCCCTGCTCGCTGATTTTACCCCGGACAGCCAGCGCAGGGGTGCTTTCAACGCCAGGTATTTTGCCATCAACCTGGGGGGAGCGATCGGGCCGCTGATTGGGTTGAAGCTCGGCGCAGGCAGTTCGTCCTCCATGCTGCCGTTTCTGATCAGTGCGGTGATTATGGCGCTGTATGCGGTCATCCTGGTCGTGTTCATGATCTTGTTCAAGCAACAACTGCGGGAGCATTCCGATTCGATTCCGATGGGGCAGATGGCGCGGATCGTGTTCACAGACAAAGTGTTTTTGTATCTGTTGCTCGGCAATTTGTTTGTGGCTGGAGCCTATACGCACCTGGATACGACGCTTGCCCAGTACATCGGTCACGACCGGGTCGAGGCTTACTCCTTCCTGTTCGTGATGAACACGTTGTCTGTCCTCGTCTTTCAATATCCGCTTGCCAGGCTGATGAAACGCTATTCTGCCATGACGGCCCTGAAAGTCGGCTGCCTCCTTTTCGGACTCGGCTTGTTCGGGTTCGGACTCTTCACCAATTTGTTCTGGCTGTCAGTGTCGATGGTGGTCTTTACCATCGGGGAAATTTTATGCTTTGTCATCGGTGATGTACTGATCGGAGAAATCGCTCCCGAGCATATGCGAGGCGCCTATTACGGCGCGAGCGGCTTCGCTTTTCTGGGGCAGAGCGCCACTGCGTGGATCGGCGGTTTGCTGCTTCAGCAATTGGGCTTTGACCAAGGGCCAGTTATTTTCGCGATCTTGATGCTGCTGACCTTTTTGGCCTTGCCGTTTTTCCAGCGCGGTCAAAGACTGTGGGAACAGCGTCAGCAGAAGACGCAAGATTGTGAACAACCTATACAAATCACGATTTGAAAAGAGGGATTAGAATGAATCAGATTCAGCAATTTCAAGCGCTTCATCATGCAGACGAGATGTTGTTTTTGGGAAATGCCTGGGATGTCCTTTCGGCACGCACGTTGGAGCAGAGCGGCTTTCGGGCCATCGGGACGACGAGTTGGGGCGTTGCGGCTTCTCTCGGATACAAAGATGGGGAAAACATTGACTTTGCCTTGCATTTGTCCATCATCAAGCTGATCGTGGATCACGTGAACATTCCGGTTTCCGCCGACATTGAGGCGGGCTATGCAGAGACTCACGGGCAAATTGTCGAGAACGTGCTGCGAACGGCTGACCTGGGGGTTGCCGGGATCAACATCGAGGACTCTTTCAAACGAGGGCCGGGGTTAAAAGAGATCGCCGATCAGGCGAAACTTTTGCAGACGATGAGGGCTGCTCTCGACAACCGTGGCTTCGCTGATTTTTACATCAATACGCGGATCGACACGTATTTCCGGCGAGAGGACCCGTTCGCGGAAACGATTGAGCGCGGACTGGCTTACGTCGAGAGCGGGGCGAGCGGCATTTTCGTTCCGGGGATCGTCGAGGAGGAGCAAATCAGAGCGATTGCCCAAGAGGTGCGTGCGCCGCTGAATGTCCTGTCGCGCCCCACCCTGACGAATGCCGAGCGCTTGGCAGAGTGGGGAGTCAAGCGGCTGAGCATCGGGAATGACTTTTACGACCATGTTGCTGATTTTGCAAAAGCGAGTGCCTCCAAGCTGGCGGCTGACCGTGACACGGCCCTGCTGTATGCAGCGAATCGCCAAGGATAAATCTCCACATATTGCCACCTGCCCCTGGTATTTGGTATCGTTTCCTGAGAACGAGAAAGATGCCAGGGAGGAGTGAACCGAAAGACGGATGGAGCTGAAAAAAGGCACGATTTTGCGGGGAGCCTACCGGATCAAAAAGACCGTCTCCACGAGCGAGCTGTCCCATGTGTATCTCGTTTACCACATGGAGGCCAAAAAGACGAGAATTGTGAAGGAGTTTTTCCCGAGAGCACTGGCGATGCGCGACTTGGATAACCGCAGCGTCATCTGCCGGAAGCCATCGTCAAAAGCGCGATTTCAGACGCTGCTGGAGAGCTTTTGGCAGGAAGCGGCGATTTTGCAGGAGCTGCGCCATGAGCATATCGCTCCTTATGTCGATCACTTTGCAGAAAATGGGACAGGCTATCTGGTCGTGGAGTATTGCAAAGGCAAGACGCTTGACCAGTTTGTGCAAGAGCAAGGGGAGCTGGATGTCGCTGCTTTCGTGCAGACAACCGTGCTCCCGCTCCTGGCAAGCTTGGACTACATCCACAAGCAAGGGATCATCCATCGGGATATCAAGCCGCAAAACATCGTGATGACCGATGAGGGAAAGCCGATGCTGATTGATTTCGGCTCGGCTATTCGCTTTGCAACCGACGCCCCCCGCCAGATCGTGACGACGGAAGGATACTCTCCGCTCGAATTTTATTCCAGCCAGTCCCGACAAGGTGTTTTTTCCGATGTGTACAGCTTGTCGGCTACTCTCTATTTTTGCCTGACCAGGCACCGTCCGGCCGATGTGGCGACGCGAGTGATCGAGGATCGGCTGCCGTCCGTTCGCGAGCTGAATCCGACTGTGCCGCGGCTGATCGCGAATGTCATTGCGTGGGGCATGGCAGTCGAGGCGAAAAAAAGATGCCCCTCACTTCGGGTGCTGGCAGCAGCCGTCCGTGCGGAGCATCTGTTGAGAGCGGGCAAGTCTCGCTTGCAGACCCCCTTTCTCGCAAGCAAAAGCAAATAGTCCGTTATGCCGTTTCCCAGTTCCCAGCTTGGTGGGGGCTGGGTTTGCTTTCTTTGTAGCGCAGTTCAATCTCGGTGACATGATCCTCAAACGTCACGTAAATTTTGTCGTTGTAGTGGAGCACCACTTTTTTATGGCGAGGCAAAATGTCCTTGCCTTTTTGCAGTGTGCACTGGCTGTGGCTGATCATGACCAAAGTCTGGTTTTTCCCTGGCTGGAAGTAAATTTTGTGTGCTTCCGGCAGGTGCTCGTTGACGTCGAGGCTTGAAAACAGCTCGTGGAGCGTGATGCGTTGCTTTTTGCCAAACGCGGCGAGCGGCCAAAACTTCACGGGAATGTCGTTGCCGCTGGCGGTGTGAAGAAAATACCCTTCCAAACGGCCGCTAAAATTCGGTTTCGGGCGCATGAACCAGTAGGCGCCTGCGCCAATTGCGGCAAGAGCGAGAACAATCAGTCCGATTGTGATGTAGCGATCCCAGACAGAATGAACCGTGATGACAAGCGAGCCAGTCACGCTTGCCCCTTCGGAATCGGTAGCCGTGATAGTGATCGCGGAAGTGCCGCTTTTGCTCGGCACGAGCTTCAACCCGGATTCGTGGATGCTTGCCCCAAAATGATCGGCGGGAGTAGGAGAGACGATCGCATAGGTGAGCTTGTCCTGATTGGCATCGGTGAAATAAGCAGCGAGGTCAATTGTCTGCTCGCCGTTTTCCTTTTCGATGGTCAGCTTGTTTTTGGCTACTGCCACGGGCGCGATGTTGGCGATTTCGAATGTTTTGCTTGCCGTCTCGCGGTAAAAGTCCGGGCCGCTCATGAAAATTTTCCACTGGTACTGCCCGGAGTGCGGGAACACATAGTCGGTTGTGAAGACCGTTCCCCCGTTTTTCAGCGGAATTTTTTCGGTTTGCTTTTTCGCGATGTCGGTGACGATCAATTCGGCCTGCATCAAACCGTAGACGTCCCGATCTTCCAGGCGCTGATTGCCCTCCAGCTGGGTCAAATAAGTCGTGAAGGTCGCCGGATTGCCTTTGGAGACAGGATCAGGTGCAACCTGTACATCGGCTTTCAGACTGTAGTTGCCCAGCAAATTGACTTTGACCAGGTCGCCCGGCCGTCCGCGGAATTTGACCAGATAGCTCCCCTTTGTCGGCTGCTCGATTTTCATCAGAGAGTATTTTTTCGATTGGATAAAATGCACATTTTTCGACTGGTAGTAGACTTGTGACTCCAGCAGCGGATGGTTCGACAACAGCACGATGTTCGCTTCCTGCATGCTGGCGTTCGGGATGTTTACCGTGACCTCTTGCAAGCTTCCCGTCGCCGTCATGGCTGCTACCGACACAAGCTGCGACTGGATGTGCTTCGCAAAAATTTGATTGAAAATCTCCGGCAAATCATCTGTGCTTTGCGTGACAAAAGAAGTCCCGCCTGTCGTCTCCGCGATTTTTTTCAGCTGCTCTTTTTGCACAGAGCCATCGCTGTTCAGCCCGATTGTGTAGATCGGGTAGCCCTCCGCTTTCGCTTTTGCCATAACCGACTCCACATCTTTGTTCGATGCCGCGACGCTTCTGCCATTGGCGTTTTGGCGCAGATCGGTTCCCCCATCCGAGAGCAGGATCAAAAACGGCTTTCGCGATTGATCCTTCGCTCTGGCAATCAGTTCTTCCCCTTTTCGCAAGCCAAGCCCCATATCGGAATATCCCGAATAACGCAACCCTTGAATCTTGCTTTTCAACTGCTCGCGCTGTCTGCTCTCCGCCATGCTGGTGAGCGGCTGCGTCTGGACGATTCGATCATTATAGGCGACAAAGCCGATCCGGGTACGACTAGCTTCGCTCATGTCGATAAACATGCCCATGACCTCGGCAGCTGTTTTCCCAGGGTCTGTCTGGTTCATCGAATTGCTCGTATCAATGACAAAAACCGCATCGATTCCTGCTTCACCCGTCCCGGTTGCCCCGCTTGGAAGGGGAGAGAAAAGGAGGAGGAAAGGCAGGAGGATACCGCTAACCACCCATTTGAACGCCAGGGAGAACGGAGGAGGATGTCCAGTTTTTTTGTACATGTTTTCACTCTTTTCCTTAAAAGTTTGCAAATTGTTCACATTTTGCTGCAACAGGACTATTTGCCCATAAATCAACTTCCGGCTAAACGGCGGACACCATTTTGCCGAGGTATATAAAGTGAAATAATATCCTTTTTTGTAAAAATAAGGTTTATTCTGTCCTTTCTTGTCAGTATTTCGAGTTATGGGCGCATCCGGCGCTGTGCGGGCAGGGCGGCAGAAGTAGGGACAAAGTAAGGCGTGATGCTGGTTTTGTCGGGAAAAGTAGGCGGGAAGACTCCCTGGATTCAGCATAAAGTGCTCAACCAGAAAAAGAAAGATGAGTGGAATAAAATGGGTCTAAATACCAGAAACGGTAATGGTGCACATAGGAAAATTGTCATAATAGAGGGTTTGTTGACAAAATATGGCGAGCGAGTTTAATTTAGAGGCAAGATTTTTGGTTTTATTGGGATTTATGTAATCAACTGTAATTGATTGTGGAAGTAGGACTCATACACTCCTGAGTTAGGACCACGCATTTACGAGAGACAAAAGGAAGGGGTCATTTATGGACATTATTAACCAGACCAACAGAACCATGCTGTTCGAAGAGATTAACCCGGAGAAACTCGACCTCATCACGATTGTAGGCGACGTCAAGGGCATCGACAGTTTGAGCGACGACAAGATCAAGGAAATCAACGAGCATTTGCTTGTGAAAAGCTTCGATGAGTTTTTGGACAAGTTCTCCCCGACTGTCTATTCGTTCTACAACGCCGTAAACCAAAAGGTCATGTACACCTTGAAAAAGCCTGATGGCATTGCGGAAGATGCGATCTCCGAGATCAAGATCGACCAGAGCAATGACTTTTTGAAAATGCTGTTCACACTGATCGATACTAAGCGCAGCCAGGGAATCACGAACGTCGACTTTAAATTCGAGAATCTTCTGGACATGATCTCCCCGAAAAAAGTGATGGACGATATCCGTCAGGTGCGCAAAGAGATTCACTACTTGTACAGCCACTACGAAAAGCTGGACGATGGCGATCCGAAGAAGCTCGATCTCGGCGACAAGCTGAACATCATGTTTGAAGATGCGAGCAAAAACTACAACAACGTCATGGCCATGCTCCCGCTCGCGATTGAAGATATCAAGACCCGTCTGCTTCTCGGCGGGGCGCAAGAGGAGAACCAGTCGGAAGCGATTCAGATCGGGATGCTGACGATCGGGGAAAACGGTGAGCTGAAAATCATCGAAGCGCCGAAAAGCGACAGCCGCGAGCTGATGGTTCTCGACGAGGGCAACGGCAACGGATTGATGAACGTGTTCGAGGATGATTACGAGTCGATTACCGAAACGCCGTCCTCCTATGTCAAAGACTTGGTGGTGCGCACGTTCTGCCCGCTGCCTGCCGTTCATAGCGAGATCGACATTGAGACAGAGGTGCAAAACTACAACACGTACCTCGAATTTTATAAAAACGCGAAGGATGACTTCGTGAAAACAGTCAAGCCGCTGGTCGAGAAAATTCTCGGCGTGAAAATGTTCTTCGATCAGTACGTGACCAAGAACAAAGGCATGCAGCCTGCGATGCTCATCACCAACACCAAGCTGGACATGCTGGTGAAAAGCAGCAACATCCCGCGTCTGGAGACGTATCTCAACACCGTCAACGCGAAAAACGACTTCACCGATACGATCTGGTTCGGAATCGTGCCTTCCATCGACATGGAAGCTGGCGCCAAAGCGAAAGTCACACGCGAGCGCTTCCGCGGCAACGAAAAGGTCGTCAAACAGGACGGTAATACGATGGAGTCGCTGACGATGCTGCTGCAAGTAGTCAAAGACTTCAAGGTCCAAATTTTCTTCAGCTTCAGCACGGGCGAAGAGACGACCTTCAACAGCATGGCGACTGCCGGCATCGACAAGTACATCGACAAGTGCGGCGTGCTTGTGCGCAAGGAGTACAGCGAGTTTGCGATCCCGTGTGTTCCGAACTTTACGATTATTCCGAAGGACAAATCGGGAGTGGTCATCGACAGCCGCATGCTGCAAACCGAAGACGGCGTGAAGCTGTCGCAGGAAAAAGAAGACATCCTGAAGCTGTGGATCGAAGGCGTTTACGTCGGAGCGAGCTACGTAGCGGCAGGGATTGTGGCGGCGTATCAGTGTCCGGAGTATTTGCGCGAAGCATTCAAGGTGGTCAGCCGCGAGTATCCAGGCGTGCGCTTTGACATCGAAGCGGGCGAAAACGGTCTGCGGGCGATTACGACCATGGCCAAGGAAATCTCCGGCTTTACGAACAACATCAAAGATTCGATCAACCGCAAAAACTTTGGCTTTGTCTTCTCTTCGGAAAATGCGCAAATCCAGGGCAAGGACATCAAGCGAATCACGGTGTACAAGGCGCGCAGCCTGGCGATGGCCGAGGATGGCTTCGATTCCATCTACAAAACGCTGGTCAGCACCTACATCGAGCGGATTCTCCGCTTCCAGACGGGCGATTTCAAGCACGACAACATCGTCAAATTTTTCAGCAACAACCCGAGCAGCCAAAAGAGCAAATGGCTCGGCACACGCGGCTTTGTCAACTCCATCATTCAGGATGGCGACGACATGAGCTATATCATCGACGACAAGAGCAATCTGTGCCACATCGATCTGATCTTCAATGGCAATGTGAAAAATCTGGAAGTCACGATCACGAAGGGTACGACTCCTGTCAAAGCTTAGTACCTGATTTCAGTCGGGAGAGCTTTTTATGAAATGGGTTCACACATTACGCAGGTGGCTAGAGGTGTGCTTTCCAAAGCGCACCCTTACACATAAGCCTCGAAGCCCATCCGGTCATTCGAGAGCACACATATACGCCAAGGAGGTTTTTTTCATGGGTTTTCGACTCAAAGTAGAAGGTTCCGAAACAATCGAGCTGGGAATGGACAACATCCAGACAGTCAAGTACGACACGGATACTCCAGATGATTCCAACGCTCGTTCCACTGACGTAGGGGCAACACTGCGTCTGACAGGCAAAATCATTACAGCAACGGACGGCGACAGCGCCGATGACACGATGAAGCTGGCTCTGTGGTCTTTGGTTCCAGCGGAAAAAGCAGACTGCTACCGCAAAGTGACACTGGAAGTGATCGCTGCTGACCAGGTCATTCGCAAAATCTACTTCCCGAACGCTTTCGTCGTCGATTACAACGAGACATTCGGCGATACAGAAGGTGTTGGTACATTCAGCATCTTCATCAAACAAAAGAAAGACAAAACCGAGTTCGCGAAAATCGAAGGCGGCTACGCTGTCTAGTCTTTTGCCGCGAAGGACTGGCCAAACGGTCGCATCCAGCGGATCGACCGCAAGCGGTCACAGCTTCTTTTCTTTCAAAAGAGTAAACGAGCCGTACCTTGAAAGCCGTGTTCAAGGTACGGTTTTCCAAAAAGCCAGACAGAGGGTGCTGTGGTGAAAAATTATTACGAGATTTTGGGGCTTGCGAAGACGGCCTCCCAAAACGACATCAAAAAAGCGTACCGACAGTTGGCGAAGCAGCACCATCCCGATGTGAATGCGGGGAGCAAGGAGTCCGAACAGCTTTTCAAAGATATAACAGAGGCGTACCAGACTTTGCAGGACGAGTCTGCGCGGGAAGCCTACGACGCGCGTTACGAAGCGTTTGTCCAGGGAAGAGGACAAGCCCGTGAAAGAAACGGCGCTGAGCAAGCAAGGTCGCAGGGCCAGGCGAAAGCGAACCAGCAGCGAGCGAATCCGGGCGCTTCGATGGAAGATTTGCACAAGACGTTTGAGCAGTTTTTCGGCTTTCATCCGAAAACAGGAGAGGTCAACGAGAAGAGCATGAACCGCGGCAAAAAAAATCCGCTGGATACGACAGATATGTTCGAGCAGTTTTTTCGCATGAAGAAAAAATAAGACGCTGTCACCCAAGACAGAGCAGCTAACCAAACAGACGGCATACCTAAAAAGGAAAAATCGGGCGACATCCTGACAGCAGGCGAAGAGACCGAAACGATGACAAGGCGGATGGCCGCTCTTTTATGGACATAGAAGCACCGAACCTGCTCCTTTCTTTGGATGGATGTCAGCAAAAAACCATTCTCCCAAAGCTTGGGGCACTTTTTCGTAAGGGGGGTACTCAAGATGGCAAAGAAAAGCAAGGCTTATCAAAAATCTGTCAGGGTAAAGCTGATCGAGCTGTTGATTGCAATTCTTTTGTTTGGCGAACTCATTTATGTTTTCGGCTACACGGACAGCAACGCTCTGAAGATTTTTACGGGAATTGCCTTTGGGCTTTTTTTATTCGGCATGTTTATTGTCACGGTCGGAAGCCCGGACGAGAAGGAGGACAGGAAGGAAACAGGCATTTCCAAGCTCGTGCTGCTGGACGAGGACGGCGAGAGCGTGAAGGAGTGGTTTATCCAGGGAGCGACCTCGCTTTTGATCGGCAAAAACACGAACCAGAACGAAGTCGACATCGACTTGTCTGACGCCGAGTACGCTGCTCTGATCAGCAAACAGCATGCAGTGCTCAACCATGCTTCGGGCAACTGGTTTATCGAGGATGTTCACTCCCGCAACGGCACTGGAATCAAACAGCCGAACAGCCGCGACAAGAACAAGCTGGAAATCGAGCAGCCGCACAAAGTGAAGGCGGGCGACATCATTTACATAGCCAATACACGCTTGCTGCTGAAGTAGACGAGCAGGTGGAGAGACACGAAACGGGGGAAGACTTGAATGAGTTTGACGAGATGCGCAAATGGACACATGTTTAGCACGAGAAAACACGGCAGCACTTGCCCGTATTGCAGCCTGGTGGTAGAGCCTGCGGCAAAGGCGGAGAACCGAATGCCTGCCAGGGGCGGCGACGAAGATGACAAGACCATGCCTTACTTGGGGGAGACAGAAGGCATCGAGCCTGTCACAGGCTGGCTGGTCTGCATCGATGGGCCACAGCAAGGACAAGACTACCGCATCATGGCAGAAAAAAACTTCATCGGACGCTCCGAGGATATGCATATCCGCATCATCGGGGATAACAAAATTTCTCGCAGAAACCATGCCGTCATCGTCTACGATCCGAAAAAGCGCAATTTCTACCTGCTCCCCGGCGATGCCTCCGGTCTGGCTTACCACAATAACGAAGCGGTGTACACGCCAGTCGAGCTGACTGCCTATGACGTCATCCAGCTTGGCGGCAGTACGTTTATTTTCATCCCGCTGTGCGGGGTTCACTTTGAATGGGACAACGCAAGCAAAGGCAAGGAATGATGAGCATGTTTGCACAGGAGATCATTCCTTATCTGGTTGTGTTTGCCGTCATAGCTGTCATCATTTGGTTGTTTCGCGTTCGTGCCGCTTGGATCAGAGAGGAAAAGCATCCGGTCATTCAGATTGGCAATGGACAGACGATTGGCAGAAGAGCAGAGCAGGATGACTATTTTGCCACGACAACGACCTCGCACGGAACGATTGCTGTGCTGGCAGACGGCATCAGCGGCCTTGCCAACGGCAGACTGGCATCGACTTTGGCCGTCCAGACGTTTATTCGCGAGTTCGCCAAGCTGGACCATCCGCGCCACCTCTCTCTTTTCTTTTCCCGAGCCGCTGCGCTTGCCAACGGGGAGATTTTGCAGGCGCTAAAAGGCAGCCGGGGAGGCACTACGCTGGTTGCGGCAGTCATTCACGACGGCATGCTGCATTGGGGCGCGGTCGGGGATAGTGTCCTGACTGTTTTTCGCGGGGGAGAATTTATTCCGATCAATCAAAAGGACATTTACGAATCGGTGTTGGAAGAGCGTTTTCTCGCCGGGGAAATCAGCAAAGACGAAGCGATCAGCCATCCAAAGAAAAAGCAGCTGATCAATTACCTCGGCTACGAAGGCTTTCATAATATCGAGATTGGCCGCGAACCTTTTCCGCTGGAGAAGGGCGACAAGGTGATTCTGATCAGCGACGGCGTCTACGATACGTTGACAGAAGTGGAGCTGGAGAAAATCTTGTTTCAGAACATTTCCTCCCACGATGCTGCCGAGCAAATCATCGATGCCGTCGAGAGCAAGCAAAAAGCCAACCAGGACAACGCGACCATTCTGATTTTGGAAAAAGGTTGGTGAGGGCGAGGGCAGCAGCATCCGGAAGAGAAGGAGGAGCGGGTAGTTAAGGATGAGAAGGGACAACAGTGAATTTGTAACCGGATTTTTGTCCGAGTCAGGCACGCATGTGCGCAACAAGGATTACTTTGCCTACACCGAACTGGATGATATTGCTTGCTGGGTGATCGCCCGCGGCTTGGATACGGATCAGGAAGTGCAGAGCGCCGAGCTTGCGGTCAAAAGCGTCCTGGGACACTTTATGCAAAAGCCGTCTCTCTCCCGCTATCGCATCAGCCGCTACTTGCAGGAAGCGCATCGCGTGCTCCGGCAGGAGAGCCATCGGGTGCGGCTGAAGGCCAGTCTGACGCTGATCGTCACCGACTATGCCCGCGTCGTTTACGGTGTGGCCGGGAACACGAGACTGTATATGTTTCGCAACGGACGGCTGCATTTGCGGAGCAAGGACCAGAGTCTGTCGCAACAGATGGCGGATGGAGAAGAAATCGCAGAGGACGTGCTTGACTGCCACGAGGAGCGCCACAATCTGTTGAATTACTTGGGAACGCCGGATGAATTTCGCCCGTACATTTCCAAAAAGCTGCCGCTGTACGACGGAGACGTCTTGCTTTTGACCACTCCGGGGGTGTGGGAGGGAGTCGGTCCAGCCGAGATGCAGGACGCGCTTGAGGAAGCAAAAGATCCCGAAGCGCTGATCGATACGGTGGAGGATGTCTTGTTGAGCAAACAGCAGCGTGTGGTGAACAACTATACGGCTGCGGCGATTTTTGCCAACAAGATTTTCAAGACCGATCCGCAGAAAAAGTGGCGGATTATCAAGCGGGTCGCGATTATCGTCCTGTTGCTTGCCTTGACAGGAGGCGGCGCCCTTTTGTTCAAGATGAAGGAAGCCGAGAGAATCGCCGATGCTGCGACAGGCATGTTCGAGCACGAGCAGAACGGGGATGCGTTTATCGAAGAAAGCGACTATCCGAAAGCGCTCAAGGAATACAGCGAAGCGCGCAATGCCGCCAACATCGTCAAGGACAAAATCCACGCGGCGCTTCTGAACAAAAAGCAGCGAATCACCCAGCTCATCGTGGACGGGGATACGGCGATGAAGGACGAGCAGTATCAGAAAGCGCTGGAAAAATACGACAAGGCGCTCAAGGAAATGAAAGACCGGGACGATTTCAACGAGCCGGAGATTGCTGCCAAAAAGGAAAAGACCGAATCGTATTTGCTCGTGATGCAGTGGAAGAAGGAAGGCGACATGCTGTTCGAGGCGCAAGACTACGAAGGGGCTGCCGCCTTTTATCAAAAGGCGAGAAAGCTGGCGCTGGAATCGTCCTACCTCACGGGGGAAAAAGAGATTCGGGCGAAGCTGGACGAGGTGGAAGCGAAGAAAACGGGCATCAGCAAAGAGCAGAAAATGCTGTCCGCAGACAAGCTGGAGAAAAAAGGCGACGACAGCTACGCCGCTGGCGATTTTGCGGCGGCCATCGAATCGTACACGATGGCGCAGGAGATGTATCAGGAAATCGGCGTGCTGGAAAAGGTTTTGGCGATGGAGCGCAAAGTGACCAAGGTGGAGGAAAAGCTGAATCCGCCAGCCGCAGTGCCTGTTGTTGCTGCTGAGCAAAGCACGCCGCAGGTTGTGCCATCGGCTGCGCAGCAGCAAGGGGGCAATGCGGGTCAAGTCAGCAACACGACTCCGGCAACAACCCCAGCTTCGGCGGCGCAGCAGCAAGCGGGCAATGCGGGTCAAGCCAGCCCACCGACTTCGGCAACAACTCCACCCCCGGCGGTACAGCAGCAAGCGCCCAAACCGGGTCAAGCGGCCATCTCGACTTCGGCAGCAACTCCACCCCCGGCGGTACAGCAGCAAGGGGGTAATGCGGGGCATGCGTCCACCCCGAGTCCGGTCGCAACTCCCGCCCCGGCGGTACAGCAGCAAGGGGGCAATGCAGGGCATGTCACCACCCCGAGTCCGGCAGCAACTCCACCCCCGGCAGTGCAGCAACAAGCACCCAAACCGGGTCAATCCGCCAGTCCGGCTCCTTCCGCTCGGCCAGTCGAGGGCAAGTCCGCTGCCGAATCACCAGCCAATCCGGCGCAAAAGGAGGCTGTCAAAGCACCATGATGAAAGAGATCGTACTGGACCGTTTGAACAAAATGGAAGATTTGGAACAGCGCCGGATGCTGAAGCAGATGATGAACAGCGTGTTTTTGCATCTGGTCGAATATCAGGAGGACATGCAAAAGAAGCTGGAGCAGCGGGTCTTCTCCGAATTTGAGGACAAGGAAGAGAAGCACGACATTTACGTCACGCTATGTCAGCGGGATGACTTCGATCCGATTCACGACTATTTGTACCCGATGATTCCGGGCGACGAACAAAAAACATGGTTCGATCGCAAGGAGTTGTTTGAGCAACTCGCCCGACAGGAAGAAGCGGTGCTCATGACGATTTTTCTGGAGTGCGAGTACAGCCGTCTCCAATCGCTTGCGCATGGCAAGCGGCATTTTCAGGGGCGTTTGACGACAGCGGAGCATTCGTACCCGATCGAAGTGCGCTTGCAGCCAAACCCGCTGTACGTAAACGAGCTGGAAAAGCTGTACAACATGTTTCAAAAAAACGGCATGCCGTGGAAAACCGTGAACCATCCGTACGCGAACAAGTTTTTCGACGTCATCCTCGTCTCCTGCGAGGGCGAGCTTGGCGAGGACGAGGAGATCGTGGAAGTGTCCGTCCACCTGGAAGAGTGGGAGCCTTACAAAAAGCTGGACGTCATCCCGCTCTGGAACATCGAACGGCTGGCCTTGAAAAATATCGGCTTCCCCGTGCCTGCTACCGATCGGGTGAACTTCGAGCACGTGCTGTCGCTGCGCAAGACAGGGAGCCAGCACGGGTATTTGGTAGACGGCGACGAAGCGCTGATCCGCTATATCAAGCGCACGCCCGAAGAATTGACCATCGTGTCTCCCCAGGAAAAGTCGGGAATTTGGCACGTCTGCAAAATTACCCAGCCTGTCGAGACGCCTACGTCCCGCCTGCACTATGAACTGGTGTCCAACCGCCGCAAGAGCAGCTTTGTCACCAGCTTCGCGCGCAAGCAAGGAATGCCGGTCCGGGCCAAGGGAGAGATCATTCGCATCGTCCACTCCTTCGAAGCAGCGGAGCAGCTGGAGCTTTTGCATGTGGAAATTCGCGAAAAAAGCAAAGGGACGGCCGCTACGTATGAGATGAATCCGTTTATCAGCGACAATGTCCGCGTGGAGCACGATAAAAAAATCATGCATCTCGGCTTTCGCAAGCGCGGAACCGACAGCTTTATTTTAGAGGATATGATGAGCTTTCTCGTGTCCGAGATTCAGATGTATTTCCCGGAATACAAGTGCGAAGGAGAATGGGCGTGAACTACATCTGGGATCTGGTCATCAAGGCCAGGCGCGCCGGAGTTGCCAAAAGAGACATTACGTTCCAAGCGGCGAAGGTGTACTCGCCTTACATGGAGCTGAGCCAGGAAGCGATCAACGCCAAAACCGTGGAGAAGACGGTAGAAGTGAACCCGTTCTATCGCTTTGACGATATTTTCCGCGAGCTGTTTGATGTCAATTACACGGATGAGCCTGAACTGCGTCACGTCTTGTTTGACATCGTCATTCACCTGTTGGCCGATATCGATCTGGTGCAAGGAATGAACAAGCGAGAATACTACATCCGCTTTGTGTTGCGCGATCTCGAAGCGGGACTGTTCGGCAAAAGGACGGCGGATCACATTCGGTTGTTCACCCAGGAAGAACGTGAAATCATTGCGGGCAATTTGTTGCGACTGTATGAGACGGGAGAAGCAGTTTATTTGCTGCGGGACACGATGCGAAAAATTTTTCCCCGCTCGACCATCTACGCAAACTGCGAGGAGAAGGATGAACTGCTTCTGTATGTCGGGCAGGAGGAGACGGCAGCAGCGCGGGCAAGGCTGGAGCTGATCAAGGACATTTTCCTGCCTGTTCGCTTCCAGACAGAAGTGTATTGGCGCAACCACTTTGGCATTCTCGATGTGGAGGAAACCATGCAAATCGACAGCATGGCAATGTACTAGAAGGCACGTGATTTTGCTAGAAAGTCATGTGGGTGTGGGAGGAGCGTTCTCATGAGTAAAATGTCGTACAAGCTTCATATTCAAAAAGGCAGCATGGACGTCCCGCGAAACGAAACCACGTATACGCGAGATGAGCTGATGGAGATGACGACCTTTCAGCTGCGCAATATTTGTTACAAGGAAAAGCTGGTTGGCTCGGTTGTGAACAATCTCGATCGGGAAGGATTGCTGAACACGATCTTGCGGTTTCGCAGCGCGGAGGAGAGCTTGTTTATCGAAGCAGATACAACAGGCGGCTTTGAACGGATCGAAGCGGCTTTGCATGCCTACTTGAATACGCCGCTGCCTGGGGCGGACTCCATCAAAATCCCGGCAAAGATGAGTTTGTATGCCGGGCTGGCTGTAGACAGGCTGGATGGCTATCGGGTGGAGTCGGCCCAAGGCTTGTCCGAGTCGAATGTCCTGCTCGTCAATGACTACATGGAGCTGTGCGGCATTTTTCAGCTGCGCAAAGAGGCAGACAAGCAGGGACGGTACATGCTGTTTTCCCACAAGGACGTCCCGTGGCGCAAAACCGTGAATCAGAGCTACAGCCTGCTCTTTTTTCGCAAGCAAGACTCGGATTATTTGTACAAAGCATACACCGAGGATAAGCCGCTCCCCCCTGTCAACTTGCACTATTACAAAGTGCCTGTAACGGATCTGGAAATCAGGGAGCTGGAAGAGACGGATGCTGTGCTGGCGATTGATTTCGGCACTTCTTCCACGACCGCTGGCGCTTTTTTGGACCACCAGTATGTCAGCGCCCCTTCCAGCAACGATTTGCTGAATGGCCGGATCAAGCTGAATGCGATCAATTACGTCGCGTTTCCAGACACGACCCAAAAAACAGAAGAGTGGATCGAGGTATTGCCGACCGTTGTCCAGGTAGCAGACTGCTCCGTCGCGCAAGACGTGCGCTACCACATCGGCTACGAAGCGCTGCGCCAGATGAAAAAGAACGGATACAGCTCGCATGCGACCGTATTTTTCGGATTGAAGCGCTGGGTGAACAGCTATCACAAGCTGGAAGAAGTGATGGACAGCCAAGGAAATACGGCCATGGTCAAACGCAGCGACATTTTGCGGCAGTACCTGCTGCATGTCATCCAGACGGCGGAGCATCAGTTCAAGTGTCGGTTTCGGCACTTGCATATCACCAGTCCTGTGAAGCTGAAAACGCAGTTCATCGAGATGTTTACGGACATTTTGCCGGAATACCGCATCGAATCGCAGGATGCGCTGGATGAAGGGATGGCGGTGCTGTTCAACACGATCGCGGACCAGATTGACAAAGACAGCTTCCTCGACGGCGAGACGTACCAAGCGCTGGTCATTGACTGCGGCGGAGGAACGACCGACTTGTCATCGTGCCGCTTTCGCATCGAGGATGGACACATCTCCTATCGCATCGACATTAGTACAACCTACGAAAACGGCGATACGAACTTTGGCGGCAACAACATCACATACCGGATCATGCAGTTCATGAAAATCGTGTTTGCCGACTACTACAGCAAAGGCCGCCACGTAACCGACATCGACCAACTGATCGACATCCCCGGCTCGGAAATATTCCGGCACGTCGATGAGTTTGGCGTCGATGCTGTCTACGAGCAATTCGAACGGCGCTACCGGGAGGCAGAGGCGCTTTTGCCCACCTGCTACAAAGCTTACGAGAACAAAAGCCGCGACGACTATCAGCGCGTCCGCAACAACTTTCACTTTTTATGGGACCTGGCAGACCATATGAAAAAGGAGTTTTTCCGTCAGACGGGCATTTTGCGCAACCGGTTTACAGCCGAAGGAGAGCAGCGTCAGGAGCAGGATTTGAAGCTGACAACAGTCGAGCGCTGGGTGCTGTCGATACGCGAGGATGGTCGCTTCCGGGATGTGTACGACTTGCCTGACGTCGTCTTCAACAGCAAAGAGATCAACCATTTGATCAAGGCGGACATTTACGAGATTTTGCGGGTGTTCCTCGACGATTTTTATCAGGAAGGAAAGCTCGCGGACTTTTCCATCATCAAGCTGACCGGGCAGTCGTGCCGGATTGACGTGTTTCGCGAAGCGTTGAAGGAGTTCGTGCCGGGACGCAGCATCGAATTTCGCCAGAGGTCCGAGGACGCAGGAAAAGTACCCGACCTGAAGCTGTCCTGCCTGCGCGGCGCACTTCGTTATCAGAGCGCGAAAAAAGCGGGATTCATCGAAGCGCAAATCACCAATCACGCGCCTGTCGTTCCTTACTCGGTGACGGCGTTCACGCACAACAGACAGGAGCGGATACTGATTCGCAGTCAGGAAAAGCTGAGCCAGGTGCATGGGGCCATCTCCCGTCCGTACGGAGTGAGCGAGGTGGAGTTTTTCCTCAAGGAAAGCGACGGACTTTTGCGCAAGCGCTATTTGTACACGGACGACAGAAGCGCGTACAAACCTGTGCTCTACGAAGAAATCCAGGCCAAGTACGCAAGCCACATTCCCCAGGAAGAAACCGACTCGATTCAAAACGGAGAGGTCAAGTTTTTCGTGTTTTCAGGCGGCAGCGAATGGGGATTCCACGTGGTGCCAGTCGCTAGGCAAAACGAGCAGCTGCTTCTGGGGAAAAAAGTGTTCTTCGCCTTTGAAAGCGATTTGTCCGAGCTGGACTTTTTCGACGGGATGAAATAGCGAGTCAACCTAATCCATATGAACAAGAAGGGGGGAACAGCCTTGTTTTCCCATCTCTCTCCCCAATTTCACAAGGGGCGGATTCTCAAGCGGGAAATGCTCGAAAACTTGCGGGACTATCCGAGACATCTCGCCGAGCTGCATTTTCTCGCCTACACGGACGGAATTATTTCCGGCATGGACGTTGCGGTCGAGGACGGACAGCTCGTCGTCGGCCGCGGCATCATCAAGCATCAAGGCCGGATTTATTTGCTGGATCGCGAGGAACGGCTCCCGTACGAAGCGACAGGCAAGGAGACGATGCTGAAAATACGTTTCGACGAGCAGACGACGTTGACCGATTTTTTGGCGTACGAGACGCACTATGTGCTCGATACGAACATGGACATCGGGACGGATGAGCGCGAGCTGGGCCGTTTCAAGCTCAAGGAAGGCGCGAAGCTGCGCTCGGATTACCCGTATTTTCTCGATTTGACAACAGAGTACAACACGTGGAATTTCACGAATGTGGAATATGCAGGCCAGCAATACCCGACACTCGCTCCGGCGATCTTGCGTTATTTTTCGCACGAGCTGTTGAAGACCAAAACGACAAACGCCTTCGACCTCGCTTTTGCCACGCAAGGAATCAACGCCGAGCGAGTGGAGCGCGACCTGATTCTTCATTATATAGGCACCCGGTTGGGCTTCGGCTATCGCGCCAGCTCCAACCCGCAGATCGTCAGCTATTTGGGGCGTATTTTGGAAGAGGCGAAGAGCGGCGACAAGCCCAAACAAGAGTGGCGGGCGTCCGGGCGGCAGCGGGTGATTGTGGATTAGCGGAAGCGGGATGGCAACAATCAGGCAGTAGCCAGACGGGAGGGATTCGATGAGCAGCCAGTTTTTCACCTACAAGAACATCCAAGTGATGCCGTATGAACTGACTCATTTGCAAACGTTGAAAGTCGTGAAAAAAATGAACGAGCACGCGCGGCTTTGGTTTACCGGAATCATTTCCGAGGAGCAGAAGGATAGTTATGTGAATCAAACCAATTCGCAAACACCTGTCAAAATCGTTTTGACGGACGGAAAGGGAAAGCCGACAGCCTGGTTTGAGGGCATCGTGCTGCGGGTCAATGTCAAAGCGAGTCGGGGCGTGTATTACTTGTCGGTAGAGGCGGTTTCGTACACGTATTTGCTTGATGTCAAAACGAAGAAGCGCTCCTTCCAAAACCCGGCGATGACGTATGCCAATCTGGTGAAGACGGTACTGTCAGCGTATGGTAAAGCCGATTTTATCGACTCGGTTACCAAAGGTAAAACGCTTGGCACCTTTATCATGCAATACGAGGAGACTGACTGGCAGTTTCTGAAAAGAATGGCTTCGCGCTTCTATACCGGTCTTGTTCCCGCCACGACTTTTCCGCTGCCTAAATTTTTCTTTGGACTGCCAAGCGGCCAGGACAAGGGCAAATTGACGGCTGGCCACTACACCGTCCACAAGCGGGTGGGCGAGTTCCAAAGCGATTCGGAAAATAAGATTCCCGGAATCAACGAGCAAGACTATACGGTGTACGAGGTAGAGAGTGAGCAAGTTCTTGAGGTAGGCAACGAAGTCCAGTTCAAAAACAGGCCGCTTGTGGTCGGGGAAGCTGTCTCAGAAATCAAGGACGGCATTTTGACGCATACGTACAAGCTGTTTCCGCGCAAAGGCATGTACCGCAAGAAGCTGTACAATCATGCGATCATCGGGGCTTCCATCCAGGGACGCGTGCTCCAGATCCAAAATGACAATGTGCGGGCCAAGCTGGACATGGATGACCAGCAAGACCAGAGCACAGCTTACTGGTTTCCGTACTCGACGATTTACACATCCGAAAACCAGACGGGCTGGTACGTCATGCCGGAGGTCAACGATCAAATCCGGATTTATTTTCCCAGCAAGAAGGAAGAGGACGGGATAGCTATCAGCTCGGTTCTGAAGGATATTCCAGACGCCAAACCGGATGCCAAGAAAAAGTCAGGCGGCTCGGGAGGCGGAGCTGCTGCCGCAGGAGGAAGCGGCGGCGGAAACGATCGGATGAAAGATCCGGCGGTCAAGACGTTTCGTACGAAATACGGAAAAGAAATTGTGCTGGCTCCCGATAAAATCGTCATTTCCGCGGGGGAGATGTCGATTACGATCAGCGACAAGCACGGAATATCGATTGTGAGCAACCAAAACGTGAACATTACAGCCGGACAAGACATCAACATGTCTGGAAACACGATACACATTAATGCGCAAAAGATCGAGCTGACAGGCAAAGGGAACACGATTACGTTGGAAGACAAAATTGAAATGAAGGGCTCGGAAATCAAGATGAACTAGGAGGCTCGTTCAGCCATGAAAAAAGCGGAAGCGCTCCAGCATCTGTACGAGCAGGTCGCTTTGCCTGCGCTGGAAGAATGTGTTGCGGCTTTGGAATCTTTTTTTCTGGAAAACAGGGAGCGGCTCGTAGCGGATTTTGTGGAAGCGATGCGGCAGTTTGCCATCCAGATTAAAGAAAGGCAGGCACGAGGTGTTATGCCAGCTGTCGGATTTATTCACCTTTCGCTGTTGCGCACGTCCGTGTTGGACGGATCAAACCAATATTTGCTCGAAGCTTATACAGACAAATGGTATTGGGATGAGGCGGCTTGCTTTTCCCGCTATGACGCAGGCTGGGCTTTTCAAGAAATCTCCGGACTTCTGCGACTTTTGGAAGAGCGGCGCAAAAGGTACATGGGCGTGCTGGATGCACCGGATGTAGAACGGATGGTGCTCAAGGAGTTGGACTTTTTTGCCCAATTCGTGACAGCTCTTGCCCGTCTCTCCCTATCAGAAGTGGTCAAGCTGCCAGAGTACAAGCAATTGGAAAAAGCGCAGCGATTTCAAATCCGGGTGGGCGAGTTTAAAGATTTGAGCGAGCCGGTCTATGTGGAAGATATCCAGGCGAGAGAAGAAGAGGAAGCGAGAAAGCTGCTGGAGCAAACAAAAGGGGCGCAGTGTACGCACGAAACATTTGCCAACATGCAGTTGCGCGAGATCAAGGCGGACGGGCTGGATTTGCGATTCAACGACTTTAGCAGCAGTGATCTGGCTAACAGCGAGTTTCGTCAATGCGTGCTGATGGGTACGCGCTGGATCGGCAGCAAGCTGACAAACGCTGACTTTCGCCATTCGTTGCTTTGCGATGCCGATTTTCGCCAAAGCGACCTTCGTGGGGCCAATTTCACTTACACAGACGGACAGACAAGCAATGACAAACGGTATAGGCAACCAGGCTTGCTTGGCATCCGGTTTGATCAGGCGAATCTGGAGGGGGCGGATTTTCGCCATTCTCGTCTATACAGGGCAAGCTTCTGCGGAGCAAATTTACGACAGGCGATCTTTTTGGAACGGGATCAGGATCGGTTTGCGTTGACGGACGAACAACGGGAAGAGATTTGCTGGGCAACGGAATGAAGGAGGTGATCACGGTGCGGGATTACTATTTGCTCACGGAGGACAGGCGTATCTCGCGGAAGGTGCAGCCCACTGGCTTGCCACTGGAAGAGGGGATCGAGGCGCTTTTGCCCGTGACTGTTTTGGAAGTCCGGTCGGAGGGGAGCCTCACGTATCCGGATTGGTTGGACAGGCCGTTGTACATGCTGTCCGACCGGATGAAATCCATTACCGCCAAGTACAATCTGGGCATTCGTTGGAAACGCGTCGATTTGATCGACCGACAACAAAACGATCGGAATGTGTATTGGATCATGCAGGTTCCCCCGGTGGATGCGCTATCCGTGGGCAGCGAGTTTCACCAGAATGGAGCGTTGAAAAGAATGGTGCTGGACTACGAAAAGGTAAAGCGACACCATTTCTTCTCGGTGCAAGGCATTTTGGAGCCGTACATCGTGGTGAGTCTGGATGCGGCGGAAAGTTTTCTGCGTAGAGGCTTGACTGGTTTCGTATTGCAAAAAGTGGAGATCGAGTCGGGGAGACAGACATGACAGAACATTGGGATGAAAAAATTTTGGATGTGTGGAATGAGCTGCAAATGAAGCGGCAGCTGGAGGAGATGAGTCGGCAGCGACCACAGTTGACCTGGGAAGAATGTCTGGCGGCTGCGGAGCTTGGAAGCATGGAGCATGACGGGCGCACGTTCGCGTTTGAGGAGAAAGTGATCTTCGACGGACAGGTAAGCATGATTTTGCCGCGCACGCTCCAGCTTATGCCGAGAGGACTGGTAGGCAAAAGCAGCACGGCACAGCAGCATGAGCAGCTGGCTTTTCAGGACGAAGCAGGCACGATTTTGCTTGGTCTCAACCATATGATCCATGCGCTTTCGGTGAATGAGAGCGAAATTTTTTTGCGTGAGATGACGGCACAGATCAAAAGCAAGACGCCAGGTTTGCAGATCGTAAAAAACGATGTGTGGGAGCAAGCTGGGCGGTTAATGGCGAGTTACGAATATGTCGTTCCGAAGCCAGACGGCAACTTTTATCAGATCATGTTCGCGACGTCGCTAAACGGGAGAGCTTTTTTTGGCAGCCTGGTGTTTTCGGCGAGTGAAGCGTGGGTGTGGCAGCCGCTTGCGACCGCATTGATCCGGACTCTCAAGATAAGCGAGGGCGTATAAGCTTTTGGTGAATGAGTGGGAAAGGAGAGAGGGATATGCTGGAAAACTTGCTCAGGGCGCTGAGTGCAGGAATATTTGGCGAAGAGTATTCGTATGTCGTACGCGGCGCGACAGCAAAATGCTCGCAAGGAACAGACCCCGGGGTGCTAAACTTGCCTACGTGCCACGGAGTGTACAGTCGCGGAAAGCCTGTCATGAACGTCGCAGATCACGCTTCGGGTGCGAATATTGGCTGCTTCGGATTTTGCAAGCTGACGGGAAGCCAGTGCGTGCCGCAGACGCCGGAAAAGTGGACGGACGGAAAAGAGGATGTGCTGGTGGATAACGAACCCGCTTTGCTGAGCAAATCGCGGCTAGTTTGCACTGCCTCAGGCATCATCACCATTGACAAGGACGGACAAGATTGACGCCAACCTGCGACCTGAAAAAGGGAGGGAAATGACATGCAGGCAACAGATGGCGTCATGACCTATCACGATTTGCAAGTCGTCTGG
>Ga0065721_10003743_pt1 | contig 108733 bp, 95 predicted proteins | sample Mesricmetagenome_FD_59108 | JGI IMG/M metagenome (GOLD analysis project Ga0065721, IMG submission 59108) | Mesophilic microbial community from rice straw/compost enrichment Sample: eDNA_1 v2 (version 2) | ecosystem: Engineered > Solid waste > Grass > Composting > Bioreactor | place: USA...
GGCTTGTCCGAATATTCAATAGGTAGATTAACCATTTTGGTGAAAGTTGATCTTACCAAAAATCGAGCTTTTTAGAACGTATTCAAATATTTTTAGACCATTTTTCTATCTTAATGCATAATCACGGTTTAAGTTTGAATATGCACGCATCGGACGGCCGGGGTGCCGGTTATATGGATTACAGGATTGCAGTACCGCATGAATTCGGGGAAGTGTTTTCCCATTTTTATGTAGCACGTAACGGTACCGACAATACCGTGAGGAAAACCTTGCTTCCTTCCTATAGGACCATCCTTGTTTTCGGTTTCGGAGCCCGTGCGCTGCTGCATACTGCTGATGGTTCCCGGTTTGAATTGGATAAATGCCTGGTGCTGGGACCTATCAGAAGGGCCTTTGACTATTCCCTGCCCGCACAGTCGTGTATTCTGGTGGCCAATTTCAAAGGCGATGCGTTTTACCGCTTTTTCGGAACGGCCTCGATCGGCCATTTACCGCTTGATCCGGATTCGTTGCTGGAGGAGAACTGTTTTACTGCATTGTGGCAGCAGTTGGATAAAATCGAAGATCCGGAAGATCAGGCCGACCACGTCCTGGCGTACTGCCGACCCTACCTGGGACCGAGCGATTCCCGGACCGGACAACTGGCAGCATTTAAGGATGCCGCCTTTAATCCTGTAAAAGTAGTCGCCGCGGCCGAACAGCAAAGCGAGCGCAGTATCCAGCTCCATCATAAGAAGCGCCTGGGCTACTCGGCCAAGGAGATCAGCCGCTACCAGCGTTTCGTGAAAGCCGTGGGATTGATCCAGGACGTAATAGGGAGGGGCTTAAAAGTAAACTGGTTCGAAATCATTGACCGGTGCGGTTACTATGATCAAAGTCAGCTGATCCACGATTTCAGGCATTATATTAACCTGAGCCCAACCCGCTATGTGAAGCTTCAGCAGAACATCTGCAACCCCGGGGAGTAGGTTTCGTTTTCTTACAATTTCCGCCGCGTCAGGAAGACGACTTTTGCTTTATGAAACCTCCATTGTAGTACATCCTATACAAAAGGCAACGGAAATGGAGGTTCCACGAGGCAATTAAAGAACTAATTATTTTCGAGTGAAACATTTGATCATTTGTGCGCATCCGAACCGCGCCAGTCTCAACGGGCGGTTTATGCGGATGTTGGCGGAACATCTCCGCGACCATGGTAACCAGGTAGTCATAAGGGACCTGTACACGCTTAACTTCAATCCCGTCCTGTCACAGGAGGACCTGGAAGGTCAACGGAACGGCCGGGTATCCCATGATGTGAAAACGGAGCAGCAACATATCATCTGGGCGGATTGTATAACCCTCATCCATCCGATCTGGTGGACAGGTCTGCCGGCTATGCTGAAAGGGTATATCGAACGGGTTTTCAGCTATGGATTTGCTTATTGCTATGACCGCGGCGTCCAGAAGGGATTGCTGGCAGGCAAGCAGGCTATCATCATCAATACCCACGGGAAGTCCCATGAAGAATACCGTGCCTCGGGGATGGATAAAGCCCTTCTGCTCACTTCTGATACCGGGATATACCACTATTGTGGCCTCGAAGTCAAGGAGCATTTCTTTTTTGACAAAGCAGACAGGGCTACTGTTGAAACCTTGGCAGAATGGATTGAACGAATTAAGTCGGTCTATTGAGCCATAAAACACCCATCTGAAAAATCATGGTTTCCGAGGATTGTTTAGTACTGGAGCGGAGCGGAACTTTGTGAAAAAGAGGTATTAATCATGAAAAAGCTGAAATCAATGTCGGCATGGGTAATGTCGGTGTTCTGCCTGACGGCTGTACTGTCCTGCAGTAAGGACGAGGACGTGGCCCCCGATGATGAAACACTTCCTGGTAACGTGGAACAGCTATTCCTTATGCTGGATTATGAGACAGGTTATGGAGGATATATTTATCCTGTGTACAACCCCTATGTCTTTTTCAACGATGGCAGGTATGTGAAAGAGCCGAAAATACCGGTCGAGGAACTGAACCTGGACGCGCTCACAAGCGAGGAGGCGTACAGTTGGGGAACCTGGAAAAGGGAGGAGGACCAAGTCTTTCTGACAGACCGCAATGGTGAAGAATGGGACTATGAGTGGCCAGGTGAACCAGCATTTGCGGCGACCAAAGGCGAATCGATCGCCGGCGCGTTCAGTTCCATTTCTGGCGGCGGTAACCTTGCCGTCGGCGGCGATATCGGCGTGATCTCTTACAGCAGTATGACCTTTACGGCCGATGGTTGGTTTACCAATGAGCAGCTGGGTGGAGGATCGGGCAGCAGCCATTCGGCTTATGCCGAATTAACGACTGCCGGAAGGTATGAGCTGGACGGCTATACGATCACGCTGCGCTTTAACAATGGGGATACCAAGCGCTTTTTCTTTTGCTATTACGGTGCCGATAAACGTGTTTTCCGCATAGCGGGAAGGACCTATACGGAGTAATGGCGTGCTTTTGCTACCTTAGTGAAAGTTTTTACGAATAGTGCATGCGCCGGATTTTTGTTTTCTGTATGATTTTCACGCCGACGGTAACGCTCCACCCGGGTTTAACGGCGGCAACATGGCAGACTCCGATTGAGCATCGTGCCGACAGCCTGCTCAGGCTGACCAGACAGGCGCAGGACGACAGTGTGCGTTTTGAACGACTCCTGGAGCTGAGTTATTTCTGGAGCGACTGGGATACCACCAGGGCGTTCTCTTATATGCGGGATGCTGAAGCGCTGTTTCCCGAAGCTACGGCCTTCCGGAAAGGGCAATTGCTGTTCAATGAAGCGGGCATCATTTATGACAATGATATTCCCAGAGCCAAGCGTCTGTACAAAGAAGCTGACCGGTATTTCAGCAAGCGGGAAACGCCCGGGGCGTTCCTTTACCGGAGCAGGCTATGGAATAATTACGGCGTGTTGCTGCAAAGGCAGGATAGCGCCGACAGGTACCTGAACATCATCATTGAAAAGTCATTGCCTTTCGCGCGGAAATCCGGAAGTCAGACGCATATTTCCGCTAACCTTGTCAATATCGGATTGGTACTGATGAATATTACGGATTACCATAAGGCCCGAAGCTACTATGATGAGGCGATATCGGTGCTGTCCGGCCTGCCTGATGCGCATGAAGAGCGGATCACGGCCTTTACCAATGCTGCCCGAAATGCCATATTTCTGCGGGATTTCCCGGCCGCAAGGCGATACCTGGACAGCGCGGCAGCTGAGGGAGTGCTGATACCTCATTCTTCTTTTATGCCGGAATACTACGGGGTGGAGGGACAGTACTACCGCCATCTCAAGGACCGCAGGCAGTCCAAGAAGTATTACGAGCAAGGGATAGGGCTAGCTCGGAAGCTTAATGATGCTTACAACGTAAGCGCGCTCAATTTCGAGCTGTACGCATTGTACCGCGATTTCGGTGACTACCGGGCTGCCAGGAAGATGCTCAAAGCCACCGACGAAAGCGTAGAGCATCTTACCGAGCGCAATCGCCTGCTGATCCTGAATGAATGGGCAGCCCTGGAGTATCGTACAGGCAACTATCGCGCGGCGTATGATTCGTTGAAGGTCTTCTCCTCGCTGTTGGATTCCCTGCACAAACGTGAACTGGGACTGAAAGTGCTGGAGCTGGAAAATAAGTACCGGAGCATGGAAAAGGAGAACGAGCTGCTGAAGCTCCGTGAGGAAGGACTCAGGCAGCAACAGACTATCACCCGGAATCGGTGGGTGGTTTACGGTCTGCTTGCTGCGCTTGCCGTGTTGAGCTGGATAACTTATCTGGTCTGGAGGATGAATATCCAAAAAAAGCGTTTGTATGAGGAAGAACTGAAAACGCTTGAGCACCGTGAACAGGAGAGGCAATTCCGCTCCATTCTGGAAGGACAGGAAAAGGAACGCAACCGCATCGCCCGGGACCTGCACGACGGTTTAGGGGGGATGCTGGCGGGGGTGAAGCTGAAACTATCATCCATTCTGTCCCAAACAGCGGCCATACCGGCGGGGATGCAGGATGTGGTGAGGCAATTGGACCAATCGTCGCATGAACTCAGGCGGGTGGCCCGTAATATGATGCCTGTTTCCCTGCTCGCTATGGGACTGGCGCCGGCCCTTGCTGACCTCTGCAAGATGATGGAGACAGTGGAATCGAAAATAACGTTCCAAGCCATTGACATGAAAGGCAAATATCCCGACCATTTATCGGTATCGATCTACCGCATTGTGCAGGAGCTGCTGGCCAATGCCGTCAAGCACTCCGGGGCCGAGCGGATACTGGTGCAATGCATGGATGTAGACCATAGGCTCTATATTACCGTGGAAGATAACGGTGTGGGGTTTGACCGGGGAGAAGCAGGGAAAAAAGGACTGGGACTGACCAATGTCAAGAGCAGGGTCTCCGTGCTGCGTGGAACCTTGGAAATAATCGCCAGTCCCGGCGAGGGAGCCGTGTTTAATATTGAAGTACCATTGGCCGATGAATATGCGCCCAATTGATGTTGTCGTGGTTGATGACCATCCGGTGGTATTGCAGGGTTTTTCGTATATGCTGCAGCAAATGGAAGGTGTGCTGCTGAAAGCCATGTTTGATACATCTGAAAGCGTCCTGCGATACCTCGCCACCAACCGCACGGATATTGTGTTGCTGGATATTAACCTGCCCGACAAAAACGGTATAGATACCTGCGTGGAAATCCTCGGTATACAGCCATCCTGCAAAGTGATCGCGATCAGTAATATCGACGAATACAGCATTATACAGCGTATGCTTCAGAGCGGCGCGTCCGGTTACCTGCTCAAAAACGCTTCTGCGGAAGAGGTTTTAGAATGTATCAGGACGGTGATGGAGGGGCGGGTGGGCCTGAGTCAGCAGGTTCAGGCGGTCATCGCGAAATCCGGTGCCGGGGAGCTGCCGTCGATAACACGCCGCGAAAAAGAAGTGCTGGCGCTGCTCGCACAAGGGCGCCGCACAAGTGAGATCGCGGACACCCTGTTCATCAGTGTCCCTACCGTTGAGAGCCACCGGCGAAGCCTGCTCCAGAAATTCCAGGTCATCAATGTCGCGGCCCTGATCTATAAAGCCACGGAGATGAAATATCTGTAAGCCACGGCTTACCGGGAAGGGGTGAGGCTGATGGAATCCACGGTTTTGCCGGAGGGATCAATAACCTCAATGTGTAGGCGCTCCCCGTTCGCTGTTGCTCTCAGCATATTGTTATTGGAATTCACCAGTACGGGGAACTGATGTGCTCCCGGCTGGGGCTCCCGTTTGATGTGACGGTGCAGGTGCCCGCTCAGCATCAGTTGGGCTCCGGCTTCATTGAGTAAGGGAACAAATTTCCGGGCAATCTCTTCCTCGCCGTGCCAGCCGCCGAAAGGGGGCGTGTGGCAGATCACCACTTTATAAGGAGCTTCCCGATATTCCGGGCGCTGAAGCGCTTCCTTGAGCCATTCGGCTTGCTGGGTGCGGTACTCATCCATGTTGACGACCCCGCTGTACTCTATGTCACTGTCGGGCTTGTCTTCACCACCATCAAGCACCACGAAGCAAACCGGTCCTCTTCTGAGGAGGTAATACAGGTGGCCGGAAGTGGTAGGGAAATAGTCCGGAAACCTGTCGGCATAGGTGCCACGGGTCTCATGGTTGCCCCGGGCGTAGTACATGGGCACTTCGGATGCGAACAGGGCCGTAGCGGTGTCCATGTAGTGGGCGAAAAGCTGCTCTTCCGTCAGCAGGTCATTGGCCATGTCCCCATTGAAAAACACCAGATCGGTCTGCGGCCACTCTACGTGGCTGAGCAAGGTTTTCATCACGTCATTGCGCCCGTGTATGTCGTTGATTACGGCAAAAGAGAGATCCGCCTGATCCGGACGGCTGGTGGCGAAACTCAGGGGCTGCCGGCGGTATACCTGGGTGGCGGCTACCTGCCCATACTGTACCTTGGTGCCGACATGGCTGGTGACTTCCTGGGCATATACCCTGTAGCGGTACCTGACTCCTGGTTTCAGGCCGCGGAGGACCACCTTGTGGAGTTTGGATACGTTCTTGAAGCCGTGGCTGGAAGCGTAGAACCTGGGCCGTTCCCGTTGGTAGAAATGGCTGCTGTCGTCGGGCGCCAGTTCCACCCAGGCGATGGCGTCCTTGTTCGTGGTCCAGACGATGGTCACGCCCGTATCATGCAGTGCCTGCAGATAAGGGCCGTGGGTGATGGAAAATGAGGCCTGCGCAAAGCCTTCTATATGCAGCAGGCCGCAAAGCAGTATAAGGATGTATAGTCTCATGGTGTTCAATATTAGCAATAAGCAGGCGTGCAATCAAGCACGCCTGCAAATAAATCAATAGCCCGGATTCTGGACCAGCCGTTCGTTTTTATTCAGTTCATCACGGGAAATGGGGAAGAAGTAGGCTTTATCATCCCATGAATGGTCTTCAAACGGCACATGGGTGACCACCGGTGTGCTGGAAGTCGTGCGGTCCGGATTCAACGGATAGACCACTCGGGCCACATGGATGGGCTTGTATGCTTCCGGGCCGATCATCCAGCGGCGTACGTCAAAGAACCGGTGTTCTTCAAAGGCCAGTTCGATGCGCCGCTCGTTGCGGTAAAGCTGCAGCAGCGTCTCGCCCGAAGCTTCCGTGGGCGGCAGTCCGGCACGGGCACGTACTTGGTTGATGGCATTGCGGGCTTCCGCTTCCTCTCCAAGGGCGATACAGGCCTCAGCATAGTTCAGCAGGATTTCGGCGTAGCGGAAGAAGCGCCAGGTCACCGTCTGGTTTTCATACTGCACATTTACTGCCGGATCAATGTATTTGCGGCAGTAATAGCCCGTATACGAGCCGTTCCAGTTTTCAATGGGGCTGTTGCGGGTGTCTACGCCGTATGCTTCATATTCGCTGTTGGTAGCGGCGTTCCATCGCCGGTACACGCCGGTCTGGATCCGGTTAAGCGGGTCTATGCCCTGCACATCGGCCGGACGCTGGCGCCATTGCGCACCGTTATAAAGCACGGTGGCGTAAAACCGGGGTTCCCGGTTTGCATAGGGGTCTGCCGCGTGCCGAGGGTTGTTCCAGTCAAACGGCGTACCATCAGCCATCTGGAATGCGTCAACAAAGTCTGCTATGGGTGCGTTGACACCCCAGCCGTAATAGCCGTTCGGCGAGGTATACAGCCCCCAGCGCTGGCCCATTACTTGGATGAAATATTTGACGAATATATCCTCCTGTGTGTTGTTGGTCAGGAAGATCTCCGTCAGGTTCTGTGCGACGGAGTCACCTGCAGCGGGGGTGGCTTTATGCAGGCTATACCGGTTGAGGTCGATTACCGCCTTGGCGGCATCCCGCGCGGCCTGCCAGCGTTCCCGCCGGTTATTGTCCGTATAAGCCAGCAGTTCAGGCTGTGAAAAACCAGACACCACCGTGTTGGGACTGTGCAGGTCACTGGCGGCGTAAAGCAGCACCCGGGACTTCAGCGCAAGCGCCGCGCCCTTGGTTGCCCGGCCCGCGTTGGATCCGGTATGTACCTCCGGGAGCAGCTCCGCCGCCTTGTCGCATTCGCTTACGATAAACGCAATGCAGTCGGCATAGGAGGCGCGTTCCACCGCGAAGTCATCATCCAGTTCAAAGGGTTCGGTAACGAGGGGTGCCCCGCCGTATAGGGTGACCAGGTAATGGTAGAAGAATGCCCGCAGGAAGTGTACCTCGCCGGTCATCCGGTCGGCGTCGCTCTTGCCGTCCACCACTTCCCCGGTGAAGGGAATCTCCTCAAGCTTGCTGAAGAAGATGTTGCAGTTGCGGATAGAGGTGAACATGCCGCTCCAGGTGAGGTTCCGCTGGTAGCTCCAGGCGGGCAACTGGTCCTGAGAGAGCTGGCTGTTGTTGAACTGAAATGAGGCCGCATTGCCGCGGTAGTGCCCTTCATCGACAATATTGGCCGTGCCACGGCCGTCTGTCAGCGGTTCGTACAGGCGAAAGTACATATTATTGATGAACGTTTCCACGAGTGCCGGATCAGACCAGACGGTCTCGTCGGTGAATTCTCCCTCAGAAGGGGGGCTGAGAAACTCTGTGTTACAGGAGGTGGTCATCACCGTCGCCAGTACGAAGGTGAGTATCCACGGTATGTTGTTGCGATTCATATGCTTGTTGTTAAAAGGTTAGCGACAGGCCAAGATTGAACACTTTGTTGAGCGGATAGGCATTGGTCCAGCCCGTATTGTTCGACGCGGCATTGGTAGGTGCGTTTTCCGGATCCAGGTCCTTGGCGCCGGTAAACGTGAGCAGGTTCATGCCGGAGAGAAACACCTGTACGTCCTTGGCGGCGATGCGGCTGGCGAGACGCGCAGGGAAATTATATCCGATCTGAACGGTTTTCAGCCGGAGATAGTCGGTTTGCTGCAACCAGTAGGTGTTTGCGTTATTGCGCCAATATTCATTGTATCGGTTCCAGGCACGTGGCTTGGAGGCATCGATGTTCGTCGGCGTCCAGCGTCCTTCCACCTCACTGGCCAGGTAATTGCCTATCTGCCCCTGTTGCTCGTAGTAGCTGTTGCGCATCGCGCCGGTAGCCCATTGCAGGAAAACCGAAGCGAAGAATCCTTTATAGCGCAGGTCCACGTTGAAGCCTCCGGTCTGGGTAGGAAGCCCGGTTTTATCCAGCCGGATGCGGTCCAGGGCATTTATTTCTCCGTCGCCATTGACATCTTCAAAGATTACGTCCCCGGGGCGTGCTCCTTCCCAGTGCGGATAGCTGTTTACATGGTCTTCGTCCCGGAAGATCCCGATGGCATTATAGTACAAAGCCGTGTTCATGGGCAGCCCGGTGGAACGCTGGTAATCGGGTACGCCGGGGGTTTCATCCCAGAAGCGGATCCGGTTTTTATTAAGCGACACATTGGCGGCGATGCTGTAATCCAGTGCACCGGCCGTTCCTTGGTAGCCCAGCTGGAATTCTGCGCCCCGGTTCTCTACTTCACCGATGTTTTCATCCGGAAGCGTCAGGCCGCTGGATTGCGGTACAGAAAGGCTCCGCGACCACAGTATATCGGTGCGAAGGTTATAGAAATACTCCGCTGAGAAGGTCAGCTTGCTTTTCAGCAGATGCATGTCCATCCCGATGTTGGTCTGATTGGCTACTTCCCAAGTCACGCTCGGGTTGGCGATACGCGATTCCTGGAGGATCTTGGCGGCCTCGTTCTGGTTGAAGATATACACGTTTGTCGCTCCGGTCGCATAGGCATAACTGGAGAGGAACTGGTAAGGATTGATGCGGTCGTTTCCGGTCCGGCCCCAGGATCCTCTGATCTTGAAGTCGTTGATGACCGGCAAAAGGGGTTTCCAGAAGGGTTCTTCTGAAAGGCGCCATCCTGCGGAGAAGCCGGGGAAAAATCCGAACCGGCTCGCCTCCGGAAAGATGTACGAACCGTCATACCGCCAGACAAATTCCAGCAGGTATTTGCTGTCGAAATTGTAGTTCACGCGTCCGAAATAGTTTAGCCGCGCCTCCTGGCTGGCCGAGCCACCGTTGTTCTGGTCGGCGTCGCCTCCCGCGAAAAGCTGCTCGATGGCTGTGGATACGAAGTGCCGACGGTACGCCATAAAGTCCATGGTTTCGCCGCGTGCACGTTCCGCGCCGGCCATAACATTGAATTTGTGGGCCCGCCCCAGTTCGAAATCATAGTTCACCCGGGCATTCAGGGTGACCAGCCGGGTGTCGTCAAATTCCTGCGTCAGCTCCGCATTGGTGTAGCCCCGCTGCACCCGGCTGAGGACCGGATTCCCCGAGGCATCCAAGGCCTCGCCGTCCCATGCATAAAGATACCAGGGCGTTTTCCAGAGCTTGTCGTTCTGCATGGTTAGGTCCAGCGCCGCATTGCCGGTCACCGACAGTCCTTCAACCCCGGGTATATCAATCGTCATGGTTGCCATAGATTCCAGGACGGTGGTCTTATTGCGGTCGTACCCTGTCTGGTTGGTGGTGATGACCACCGGATTGCCGCTGTCCCCGTTATCCGCCGGTTCTCCCGTGGGCCAGTATGACCAGGTGTTGGGTTTAGAGCGGCGCAGCTGGGACCAGATGGTGGACGCCGATTCCGTTGGATAGTCCCGATGTACTTCACGTACGGCCACATTTGTCCCATAACGCACGTATTTGGACAGTTTTCCGTCCAGATTCACCCGCATGTTATGCTGCTGGTACGAGGTGGCGCTGTTTTTATAGATGGCGTCCTGGAAGCGGGTTCCGGCTGACACGTAGTAACGCAGGTGTTCCTGTCCGCCGGAAATGTTCACGTCAGCGGTACGCTGGCTCGACCAGTTTTTCAGGGCCACATCGTACCAATCCGTGTTCGGAAAGTTAATGGGATCCGAACCGTCCCGGTATTTCTGGATATCTTCAGGGGAATACAGGTGCTCGGCTCCCTCGTATTCCAGTACTTCATTGATGAGCTCTGCATAGGTGGCTGCATCTGCCGCCTCCGGAATCATGGTAGGGGCGCTGATGGCCTCATTGTAGTTGACCTGTATCCGAGGTGCACCGGTAGTGCCTTTTTTAGTGGTCACGAGGATCACACCGTTGGCGGCGCGGGCACCGTAGATGGCTGCCGAGGCATCTTTCAGTACCGTGATGCTCTCGATATCCTGCGGGTTGAGTCGCTCCCATTCACGGCTGGCGATTCCGTCAACCACTACCAGCGGCGCGTTGTTTCCCAGCGTGTTTTCGCCTCGGATGCGTAAGGTGGAGTTGCTGCCCGGTTCACCGGAGGGCGTAAGTACCACCAGGCCGGGTATCCGTCCGGCCATGCCGTTTGCCGGATTGATGGCCGGTGCGGCATTCAGCTTTTCGTTTTTCAGCGTACTGACCGACCCGGTGATTTCCTCGCGCTGCTGCGTGCCGTAACCCACGACGACAACTTCGCTCAACGCACCTTCCTCCAGTTGCAGCACGAAATCCAGTGATACCTGTCCGCCCGCTTCCACGAGGATGCTTTGCCGCTGTGTGCCGTAGGAAACATAGGAGGCTACCAAGGTATAAGAGCCGGGTTGCGCTGTGAATGAGAAATTTCCTTCGCTGTCCGTACCGTAGCTGCGGTCCAGCTCTGGTATGTGCAGGCTCGCTCCGGCAAGTGGCTCGCCTTGTGCGCTGAGGACTCTTCCGGTTACGCGCCCGGGCTGCTGCGCTTTATACAGGGTTATGGTACCTGATTTTTCCGTGAACGCGATCTGCGACCGTGTCAACAGCTCATCCAGCACATGTCTGATCGTTTGGTTGCTGAATGCTACCCGGCCCAGACGGATATCCTGTAACTTCAGGTTATCCGTGTATGCGAACTGGATTCCTGTTTTCCGCTCGATGTCTCGGATGACCGTGTGTGCGTCTGTCTCGCGGTATGACAGGTCTATCCGTTTGTCCAGCGCCTGACTGTAAGTGGTCTCCGCCGCAAGGAACTGCGTGGCGGCGACGGTGGCGATTGTTATAATCAGTGTGAAACGCATAAGCTTGTTCAATAGCTGTATACCTGATTTCATTATGTTGCTTTGAAAGCCCCGATGGGGCAAGTTATTACTCGGTTAGTGACTGCGGTGGCCCCAGCGCAGTGACCAGACTTCCGCTGAGGGCGTTAGTAAATCGTCAGTTGTCCATTCTCCTCCTTTCGATAGTTTTTGCCGACCATGGTGCAGATGAGTTCCAAAGCTTCTTCCTGCCGCATAGTGGTCTGCAGGGAGAGGTGGTAATGAAACGACAGGACGGCCGGATCATCGGTGACAAGCCGCACGCCATACCGGTTATAAAAGCCCTGGGCAAGCTCCTGGAAGCTGGCGTGGTCAAGCACTATGCGGCCTTCGCGCCAATCTGGGCTCGTTTGGGCATCGACTTTGGTGACGCGGTATGTGCCGTCCGTTTTGCGGTATGCGAGCTCCTGATCGGCTGATAAGGTTGAAAGCTGTTGTGCAGTGGTGTCGCTGACCCGCACGGTGCCTGTACTCACGGTAACCTTGATGTCCGGCAGGCTTTCATATGACCGGATATTGAACGAGGTGCCGAGCACTTCCACGCCAATGGCGGCCGTGCCTACAGCGAAAGGCAGGTGCGGATCGGGCGTCACCTCAAAGAAGGCCTCACCGGCGAGGCGGACCTGCCGGATCTTATTGCCGTAGTCTTGGGGAATCTCAAGCAGGGAGTTAGCGTTCAGCCATACTGTTGTGCTGTCAGGCAGCCGTATTTGTTTCACCTGATGTACGCCGGTGGTTACCACGCGGGCCTGGGAGGCTGCTGCCGGGCCGCTGGACCGGCCGGTGCGGTCACGCACCGTGAAAAGCCACGCAGATACCGCGAGCAACAACACGATGCCTGCCGCTGCCTGGAAGACCCACCGGCGGGGATATCGGCCGTACCGCCGCTTTTTACGGTTCACGCCCGCCCAAAGGCGGGATTTCAATACGGCTTTTTTAGCGTCGTCCTCCATGCCGGGGACTTGCCCGTTGGCAGTGCCGAGAGACGCATACCATTGGTCCACCACATACCGCTCCGCCTTCGTGGCGGTGCCCTCGTGGTATCTTTTCAGTAATTGCTGTAGTCTGGCTAACTTCACCTGATGTCCTTGTTTCGCGAGTATAGTGCGCTGGAGGAACCGCAGGTACTTCAACGGAACGTTGTTAAATTGTTAAGTTTTGATAAACAAGGCCAGGATAAGGTAGACCGAAGGGGGGATATCGGGATGTTTTTCAGCCAACGCAGCGCGCAGCCGGTGCAGCGCGTCAGTGGTATTGTTCTTAACTGTCTGCTCAGACAGGCCCAGGGCGTCGGCGATTTCGGCGACCGTAAAATCCTCCGCCCGCATGGTAAAAACGCGGCGCATGTTTTCCGGGAAGCGCTGGATGGCTGACTCCAGCGTGCGGTGTATTTCTCCGGCGGACAATAGGTCCAGGATGGTGGATTCCACCGCTCCCATTTGCTGCGTCAGGTGCTCAAGGCTGCGTTTCTGAAGGTCTGCACGGGCAGCCCTTTTGATGATCTTGTACTTAAGCGCGGCCCATAGATAAGTCCGGATAGACGTGGTAATGTTAAGGGTTTGCCGCCGCTCCCAAAGGTCTGAGAAAATGTCCTGAACCAGGTCCTCCGCGTCAAGCTGATCCTGAAGGCGATGGTAAGCCTGACGATACAGATCTTCCCAGTGGGCGTTGAAAAGCTGTTCGAATTTGCCAGGGACATCCTTACGGATGCCTTCCAGCAAATCGGACTCTGCTGATTTTATCACCGCCTGCATGTGGCCAAAGATACGCACGCAATATTACGCCAATATTAAATCCATGCCGCCCGGACGGTGCTCCTTTAGACCAGGTTTTGAAGAAACCGGTCCAGATCGGTCTCTTTGTCAAGACCGAGTTTTTGCTTGATGCGGTATTTGCTTACCCGTACGCTTTTGGGTGTAATATGAAAGGCGGCGGCGATGATCTTGGTATCCAGTCCCATGTGGATATAGGCGCAATGCTTCATCTCCAGCGCGCTTAGCCTGTTTCCGGACTGTTCACCCAGGCGCTGGAAAAAGTCAGGGTTGATGTTTTTGAACGCTCTGGCCGACTGCTCTACGGTTTCCTCCAACCGCATTTCCTCTTTGATCATCTTGTCGACATCTCCCGTGTTTTCGACAGCTTTCAGTTTATCTTTAAGTTGGACAAGCAACCGGTTCTTTCGCTCGATCTGCAGGGCATCGGCCATGGCTTCTTTCTGCATCTGCTCCTTCTGCATCTGTAGGAGTTGCTGTTCCGTACGCAGGCGGGCCTGCTCCTCCGCATGCATCTTCTGCTTGCTTTTAAATGAGGCACGCAGCAGGAACAGACAGGCCAGCAGCAGGAAGCATACACCTCCCAGCAGCAGGCTTTGTATACGGCGGCTTTGTGACTTCTGCTCGGCAGCCCTTACATCCGCAATGAGCCGTTTGTTTTCATACTGGGCTTCCAGCTTCTTAGCGTTGACCATTTCCGTTTGGTCGAAGATCTTTTGATCGAACTCTTCTTTCTTTTTCTGGTAGAAAAGTGCTTTTTTATAGTCGCCCCGATTATTGTAAATGTCGCTAAGTCCCTGGGCCACGTTGGACAGGGTATAATAGGAGGGGGCAAAACTCCCGGTTAGTTGAGAATAGGAGTCCAACAGGTAGTGTTCTGCGAGTCCGGTGTCACCGCGCAGGCGCGCAACTTCGGACAGCAGGCCGTTCACGCTTCCCATGATGCCGTAGTTCCTGTCAAAGGGTTGATATATCTTCCGGGCAGTTTCGGCATAATGGACGATGCTGTCCTGCGTCACCGCTTGGGCCGGTTCACCATAGCGGAAAAAGTAATTGGCCATGTTTACGTTGGCAATGGCATAGGAGCGCTTACTGACCTTCCCGGGATGCCGGTTATACACATCCATGGACCGGTGCAGGTAGTGCTGCATGCTGTCCAAATGCCTGCGTTCACCGGTGTCCCGGTACCGGAATTCGTGGACCACCGAATAGGCGCTGTAAGCATTGGCAAGCAGCTCGTGATCCGGTGCTCGCAGCGCGCGATTTATTGCGAGTCGGGCATATTTGTCGCTTGATTCCAGATCGTTCCAGCCTGAGTATACGCCATAAAGGATATAGTAGGCCCTGGCCGAAAGAGCCGGATCCCTTTCCGTCTTCAGGATGTCCAGCGCCTTCTGCACGTTTTCAACGGCAAGATCGCCAACGTCGAGGTAATTGTAATAGGAAGCAAGCGTCACATAGGCATAGGCGGACACCAACGGTAGCCGCACTTCTGCTGCCAGGGCCAGTGCTGTGTCCGCGTAGTGTTTAGCTTTGTCATAGGCAGCGCTCACCAGGCATTGTTTGCTCAGCTCTGCGTAGAGCTTTGCGCGCAGCAGCGGTTGCTTTTGCAGGTCCTTCAGGTTTTCAGCGGCCTTCAGCAGGTGGGCATTCGTTTCATAGTCCGCCTGGAGACGGGCTTTATACGCCTCATCCAGCAGGCGGGACAACTGGTTGTGCTGCCCCCTGGCTGAAACAATCAAGATCACCTGAAGGAATAGTGAAAGGTAGATATGTATGCCCTTCATGCGGCCAAAGATAGGTAATAATCTCCGTACGGAATTCACATGTACGCACTGGAATTAAATCAACCCCGCTCCCAGCGCCAATGACATGACGATGAGCATGACAGCAACCAGTAACTGAATGGAAACGAGCGTTATTTTCTTCAGCAGGCGGTTGCCGATGTAGGCACCTAAGATGGCCGCGGCGGTGGCACAGCAGACCAGTACGAGGTTTTCCTGGAGTCCCGCTCCGATAAATCGGGTTACGTATACTGATAATCGGGTGAAATCAACCATCGTGGACACTACCGCAGTGGTAGCAATGAATGCTTCCTTTGAAAGTCCCGTTCTGATCAGGAAGGCGCTGCGTAATGCGCCCTGATGGCCTGACAGACCACCGAAAAACCCACTGAGAATACCGCCAAGCGGCAGAAGGCGGGCCGGGAACGAAAGACGGTTCAAGTAAGGCGATAGCTCGATGAGCGCGAAACCGATAAGCAGAACGGCGATCAGGAGCTTGATCGGGTAGACGTCGAAAGTGCCGTCCGCTATTGTGTAAGAAAATAATGGCGGCCGGCCGCTGATCTGCAGCATCAACCAAGCCCCTCCGAATGCGGCAATGATGGCAGGAATGCCGAAGCGGATAACGACTTGTTTGTCAGCTCGCTTGCCTACCAGTATGAGTTTGAAGATATTGTTGAAGAAATGGACGATGCCGGTAAGCGCGATGGCCACATCTGGCGGGAAAAAAACGAGGAAAACCGGCGTCAGCAACGTACCCAGTCCGAACCCGGAAAAGAAGGTCAGCAGGGAGACTGCGAATGCTGCCAGTGCCAGGATAAAAATGTCCATCATTTACTGATTACGCGGTCTAGTGACCAGCGTCCGCCGCCGCGGAGGAGTAGGAATATGTTGCCCATGAGCATGGCCCAATCGGTACGACCGGCATGCATCATAGACCAGAAACCTTCGCTTGCAAGGATATCGGCTTTGGTGGTGGCCATCGCCACGCCCATTACGCAGATAAGGGGGATGGCAGCAAAGCGAGTAAACAGCCCAAATAACAATAAGGTGCCGCAGGCAATTTCAAATGCGCCAACACACGGCGCGAGAAAATCGGGGTTAGGTAAACCTATTTCGGCAAAGCGCCCTGTGCCAAGTTTATCCGGAAACAGGAACTTCTGGATGCCTTCTGAGAAAAAAACCAGTCCAACCATCAGGCGGATGATTACCGTGGTCGGAGCATTGTCGGTTTTGAGCAGGCTTTTCATTAATGTTATATTGTTGCTATACAACAAAGTTACCGCTATACTATTGTATTTTATGGCATATCCGCTTATTTTTGACAATATGTTAATTGACGCTTAACTAAGGGGTAACAAGCACCGCTTATCTTTGTTCACATCATAAAGCAGCATTCATTTTGTTAGGTTTGGTTAAATGGAAAGGCCTCGCTGGGAAGCGGGGCTTTTTTTGTTTGTACCTTATTATTTAACGAAAATACTTAACTTTGAGTAAATCAATTTATATTCTAAAATCATGGAAATCAAAACGTCAACTAAATTCGTGGCCGAATTGGTGGGTACCTTCGGCTTGGTGCTCTTCGGCTGTGGTGCGGCAGCAGTAGGTGGTGCAGATACACTTGCAGGTCTTTCAGGTGCGGGCTTGCTGGGCATCTCCTTTGCTTTTGGCCTTTCCGTCGTCGTGTTCGCTTATGCCATCGGCGGCATCAGCGGTTGCCACATTAACCCGGCGATCACCATCGCCATGCTGGTCAATGGGAAGATTACTGTTGCCGAGGCGGTAGCTTATATCGTCGCCCAACTGCTTGGAGCGTTGCTCGGCGCTGTGGTCTTGCAGCTGATACTCAGCGGGCAGCTGGGCGGTTTTTCGGCCGGAGAATGGGCGTACGGATCGAACGGGTGGGGAGCTGGGTATCAAAGTGAATATGGCGTCAGGTCCGCATTTATTGCTGAGGTGGTGCTTACGTTTCTCTTTTTGTTTGTCATCTTCGGCGTGACGTCCAAATGGGGCAACAGCACCATGGCCGGTCTGGCCATCGGTTTCACACTGGTGCTTATCCATTTGGTAGGTATTCCCATCACCGGCACTTCGGTCAATCCCGCCCGCAGTTTTGGACCTGCTGTCCTGGCAGGTGGAGCGGCCATGAGTCAACTGTGGCTGTTTATCGTGGCGCCTATCGTGGGAGCGGTTATTGCAGCCTTTGTCTGGCGCCTGCTAGCCCGTATTTGACGCCTATATTGAACCATCTTCCGGGCATGGGGACAGCAGCGGCTTCTACATATGTGACGTCAAATAAGTTTTGCACATCCAGGTATACATCAACGGGGGCAAAATTATACCCAAGACGGATGTCACCCAGGAAGTAATGCTTGTAACTGATGCGTTCATTGAACCGCAGCGCTGCGGTGGCAGATAGATGGCCGATTGAAAAATGGACATGGCCGGCGAGCTGATGCCGTAGGCTTTCAATAACGTACTTGGACAGGTAGCCGGCCTGTTCGCTGTCAGTAAATCGGGGGGATAGCCATGTGTAAGATAGACCCGCGAACAAAGCGGATTCTTTCCCACTGCCAAAAACCCTGTAATTGCCTGAAAAGGCAATGCCCCGCGTGCGATGGCGCTGAAAGTTGTGTGGCTGCCACGGGGTTTCCGGAGACATACGGACCCAGTCGATGAAATCATTCATGTTACGGTAAAAATAGCGTGCCTGAATAATGGCACGGCCATCCGCGTATTTGATACCTCCTTCAGCATGCCAGGCTTCTTCGGAGCGCAGGCCTGGATTTCCGACGTTTCCGGGCCGCTGGTCCAGGTAGAGCTCAGTAAACGAAGGTATGCGCTGTCCGGTACCTGCGTGGGCGACGATGCGCCAGTGTTCAGTGAGAGCATAACCCAGGTCGATTCCTGGAAAAGCCTGCCAGCCATAATCGGAATTGTAGTTAATGTACGCACCTGCGTTAAGCAACAGGTTTTTTATCCTATCGGTGCTGAATTCGGCGTACAAGCCGAAATTATTACGGTTGTGATCACCGATATTTGAACTCCGTATGGACTCGTTGCGCATTTCCAGACCTAGCCCGAAATCACCGGCAACGGTCTGCAACGTACCGTTGATCTCGGAATTAACAGCATGGCTGTAGTGTTGGCTGCGGGCACGGCTCAGATCATACCGGAAGTAGCGGTAGTCATCATAGGCGTACCGGTAGCTGATACGCGGCGATAATACAAGCCGGTCGGTCAGCTGTGTGCGGTAACCCATTGATGCAAGTACGGTCTGGACAATCTCCTGCGATTCCTTATCGCCAGGAGCAGCATAGAACCCATTGGCACCGAAGTCATTGGAAACGTAACCGCCCATCAAGGACAACGCATCACGGCTATTGGTTTGCACTTCTCCCTGATAGAACAGCTTATGGTTGCGGAAAGCGGTGTTGTACCGGTAACCGTTTCCTGACTCATGGCTGCCGTATAGAGAATGATGATTTAGGTTTTTTACGATACTGCCACCCAACTGGATACCGCGCCCGTGAAAGCGTTTACCGCTGCCTACCGTGTCCTGCTTAAACCCCGACCCAGCGTACGCATGGGCGTGCAGGCCAGAAGCTGTGGGCGTGCGGGTCACGATATTGATGGCGCCGGTAAGGCTATTGATGCCGTAAATACGCGCGGCCGGTCCACGGATGATTTCGATCCGCTCAATGGCGTCGGCTGGAATAGGCAGGTTCAGTGTATTGTGTCCGGTCTGCGCATCCAGTACCTTGATTCCATTGACCAGGACCAAGGTCTGTTCGAAGCTGCCCCCATCAATTGCAACATCGGCCTGTATGCCGAAAGGCCCCCTTTGCCGAAGGTCCACCCCGGCGACGTGGCTGAGAAGCTCATTTACCGATCTGGCAGGCAGTGCTTCGATCTGTCGGCGATCGATGACCTGGATGTTACGGTTTTGCCGGACAAACGGCAATTGCAGCCGGTTCTCCGTGATGACGACTTCATTCAGCGAGACGGCAGTGCTGTCCGGCTGTCCCACGGCCATACGCCGGTCCGCTGTCTCTTGGGCGTGAATACCCTGTCCAATGGCGGCTAGTAGAAAGATAACGGCTGATTTTATAGCGTATACTTTTCTCATCTTGTTGTTTTTTGCAAAAGTCGTATCTTGCCGGCACATCAAGATGTGCCAGTTTTTATTTTATGGATAGTCCGGTTTTGGTACCCTATCAAAGTTTTATTCAGGTGGACCGCCGATCGGCCACGCCGGTTTACCTACAGGTGGCGCAACAGCTGATCAATGCCATTCAGCGCGGCTACCTTTTGGAAGGGCATAAATTACCGGGAACGCGACAACTAGCGTCCCTGCTGGGACTGCATCGCAATACCGTGGTCGCCGTTTATGCCGAGCTTGAAGCGCAGGGCTGGACGGAAAGCCGGCCGAACAGCGGAACCTTTGTCCGCAACGCATTGGCCGCCAAACCGGCGAAATTCAGCACAGGAGATGCCGCGCGGCTCGCAACGTATCCCGCACAGACCGGTTTTGGTTTCCGGCGATGGAACGTACTGGACAACCCCTTTGACCAGTCAGCCGGAGAGCTTGCATTTGATGACGGACTCCCGGACGCACGGCTTTCCCACATTGAGTACCTTTCAAGACTCTTTCACACCAATATGAAACGGCGCAGCAACCGCGGAAAGCTGGGCTATGGTCGTTCCACAGCAAGCGAGTACTATAAGGAAAATCTTGCTAACTACCTAAACCTGACCCGCGGATTACACATATCCAAGCAAAACCTGCTGGTGACACGCAGCCTGGAGTTAAGCGTGTATATCGTAGCTGAGACACTCATCGCGCCCGGAGATACGGTAGCCGTTGGTGAACTGAGCTATTTTGCAACCAATATGATCTTTCAGAAAGCCGGTGCACGACTAATGACCATACCGCTGGATGCCGAAGGAATTGATGTGGCGGCACTGGAGGAATTATGCACGCGGCAGCCCATACGCATTCTTTACATTACCCCGCATCACCATTATCCGACCACCGTAACCTACAGTGCGCGGCGAAGGGTCGAGCTGCTGGAGTTGTCCGCAAAATACCGGTTCGTTATTCTGGAAGACGACTATGACTACGATTTCCATTACGATGGAAGTCCGTTGCTGCCCATGGCAAGTGCTGACACTGAAGGAATGGTGGTATATATTGGAACCTTCGGCAAATCCATGGCTTCCGGATTCCGGTCCGGCTTTATTGTCGCTCCTGAAGAGCTGGTCAGCGAAATGGGTAAACTGCTGGGTATCATGGACCGGCATGGCGATGTGCTGACGGAACTGGCGCTCGGTGAACTTATTGCAGAGGGGGAAATGCACCGTTACCTGCGGAAAACGACCCGGGAGTACAAGGAGCGTCGCGACCATCTGGCGGCTCTGTTAGAGCGTCAGTTCGGAGATACGGTACACTTCAGCAAACCGGGCGGCGGCTTGGCCATCTGGACGTGCTGGCCAAGGGAGGTCAATCTTATGCAGCTGAGCAAAGCCTGCCTGAAAAAGGGGCTCAGCATACCGCGGTTCCTGCTGTATCAGTCAGAACGCCATTGTGCGATGCGGCTTGGGTTCGGCAGTCTAACTGCCGATGAGCTTTCCACGGCTGTAGACATCATGGCGGGTTGCCTAAGGGGGTGACGGTCTGTGCTTCGGAGGCAAGCTTTCGGTCTGGGAGCTTCCTTGCGCTTGATTGCAAAGCCTTCTCTATGCACGGATCCAAGGCGCTTCGCTTCGGGATCCGCTTGTTTTCTGCCAGTACGGCGTTTCTGCTATGGCTTTGCTGCTCAGCGCTTCGTCCGGCTCCCAACGACCTTCACGCTTTGCCTCCTTCGCTCCAATAGGGCTAGCCGGAGCGGTGACGGCCTTGCTGTGGAAGAAGCAACAGGCAGCCAAGCCGGGGCCCTACGGATACTTACCGGCGCAGCCTTACGGTAATAGCGGACCTGAAACAGCACGGATCGGTGGGCAAGCGTGCCTTGGTCCGCAGCGGGTCCGGCGGCAACTGGTTGCGATGAAGCAGCCGAACGGCGGCGAACGGCTGACCGCCCCAGGCTTGCCCTTGATAGACCATTTCGCGAAGCGCTTACGGAACAAGCAGACCGCTGCGCGAAGGAAGGTGTGAAGGGTTGTATTCGGTCAGCGCCCGGGCAAGCGGCAATGGGTTGCAACGCAACAGCCTGCCAGAAACGCCCGGCAGGCAGGAGTGCCTTGGTCCGCAGCGGGTCCCGGCGGCAACTGGTTGCGATGAAGCAGCCGCCCGGCACCGAACGGCTGCCCGCCCGCCCGACCACTTTTATTCAATGCCATTCCTCCCGCCCAATCATCCGTTGGCCAGCTGCAGGTTGCGGCACGGTATCAAGCGCGGACGCCATCGTGAGATGACAGATGTCAGGCTGGCCTGCATCCACCCATGCGGAATACCAAAAGCTGCCTATGCTATGAATAGACCCACGCATGCGACGCTCCACCATACCTTGAAGCGCTTCATGGTAGGTGGTTGAATAGGCTTCTGAATAGGTGCGTACCAGGACGCCGTTGCGTAGCACATACCCATATTTGCGGTCAGAGGGAAACGTGTCATTCAGCTGCGCCTCCAATGCCAATACGGAGTCAACCAATGCATGGCTTTCCCGGACGATCCGCCAGGCTTCGGCAACAGGCGATTCAATATAACGGGCACGGCCAACCATGAAATCGTAGCTGCCTGAAAAAAGTTCGGGAAGGCGGCTTTCCCAGAACGCGTGAATGCCTATCTGGTTGGTTTGTTGGCCGTTGTAGTTGCTGGTAGTATGAAGCGGGACATGGGCATCGGCCAGGTAATGACCGATGTCCGCCGAATGCCGGAGTATGCGACGAAGATCTTTTTCCCCAAGGGCCTGTACAAGGTTGCGGTAACTCCGGTAGATCTGCCACGGCAGGATCCCTGCTGCCAATAATCGGCGCTCCGAGAATTTTTCCACGGCCGCCGTCCAGTGGATCGGGATGGTGTCAAAGGGCTGAGGTCCGTAAGTATCGGCATCGATGAAATGCCTTGGAGACTCAGCGGTGTCCACATAGCAGCGCTTGTCAGCATCGACGGCATGTTCGGTGAGGTAATTGGCGTACTCTTTGTATAACCGGGCTAGTTCTGCCGGAAGGGTGAACACAGCCATCCGGTTGATGAGTTTATGAGCATGGAACCCCCAAGAGCAAAATACTATAACCGCCACAAGGGCGAGAGGAAATAGGTAGATCCGGTTCATGGTCTAAAATTAGCAGCTGTTGCGAAAAATCACAAATCATTCATCGCTTTTTAATGTTAGGGTAATACGAAATAACCAATTTAGTATGGAAATCTAATAGCGTATCGTCATGAAGCGATTGTTTGGTTGGCTTGGGGGTTTGAAAAGCCGGATTTTTTTGCGTTTTTTGGCATCAGCATTCAGGCATTAAGATGAAGATCCTTTACGCGGTGCAAGGTACCGGCAATGGCCATTTGAGCCGTGCCATGGACGTGGTACCCTGTCTGCAACGGCGCGCAGAAGTAGACGTACTGGTGAGCGGAATTCAGGCTGACCTGGAATTACCATTCCCGGTAAAATATCGCATGCACGGACTCAGCTTCATTTTCGGGAAGAAGGGAGGGGTGGACTTGTGGAAAACTTTCATGAGTTCCACGGTGAGGCGATTGGTGCATGAAGTAACGGCGTTGCCAGTTGAAGATTATGACTTGATAATCAACGACTTTGAGCCTATTTCTGCTTGGGCGTGCAATACGCGGGACAAGCCGTGCATCGGTCTAAGCCATCAGGTGGCGACGATGGATGCCAGAGCACCCAAGCCTAAGGAACAGGACATGCTCGGCAAGCTGATCATGCGTTATTACGCGCCATCGACAAGCAGCTATGGCTTTCATTTTAAACGATACAGCGACCGCATATTCACGCCGGTGATCCGTCAGCAGGTGAGGCAGCTGGATGTGTCTGCTGGAGAGCATTATACGGTATATCTGCCGGCTTATGATGATGCTCGTTTGCTGAAACACCTGATGCGTTTCCCGGATATCCGGTGGGAGGTGTTCTCAAAACATAACAAAACACCATTTACCATGCGTAATGTCAGCGTACAGCCCATTGCCAACGATCGGTTTGTTCAAAGCATGGCCGCTGCTGCTGGTGTGCTCTGCGGGGCGGGATTCGAGACTCCTGCGGAAGCATTATTCCTTAGGAAAAAACTCCTGGTGGTGCCGATGAAAAACCAATACGAGCAGCACCTGAATGCGGCTGCGTTGGAGGATATGGGGATTCCCGTAATCAAGAACCTGAAGCCGAAGAACGATCCGGCTATCGAAGGCTGGTTGAATGGCAATAAGGTTATTGAGGTGGACTATCCGGATTGCACGCAGGAAATAGTTGACCGCTTATTGGAAGCACACGTCTCCAAAGCACTCGCTTAATGGTAAGAGCAGATTTCGGAAGTGATTTTCAGTGGGGCGTGTCAACCGCTGCGTTTCAGACAGAAGGCGCCTGCGATGCGGACGGTAAAGGACCGTCAATATGGGATACCTTTACCGCCCGGAAGGGCAAAGTCAAGGGCGGGCAACATGCCCGAGACGCCTGTAGCTTCTATGAGCGTTATAGGGAAGATATTGGGCTCATCAAAAAATTGTCCATCCCGAACTTCCGATTTTCACTGTCCTGGCCGCGCATCCTGCCGGGCGGCACGGGGCATTTCAACAATCGGGGAATGGATTTTTATAAACGGATGGTAGACCATTGCCTGGAACAAGACATTACGCCTTGGATTACATTATACCACTGGGATTTACCGCAGGCCTTGCAGGACCGGGGCGGCTGGACAAATCGTAATATACTGGACTGGCTGGAGGAATATACCGGCCATGTGGTAAAACACCTGGGCGACCGCGTGCAGCGATGGATGGTGCTTAACGAACCGACGGTCTTTACCGGAGCGGGATATTTTTTTGGTGTGCATGCGCCGGGACTGTCGGGGTTGAAGAACTTTTTTCCAGCTGCGCATCATGCCGCGTTGGCAATGGGCAGGATCGGGCGGATGCTGCGTTCCGAGGTTCCCGATGCACAGATTGGGAGTACTTTTTCATGCTCGAGCATCCATCCGGCAAGTGGCAGCCCCCGCGATGTGGCAGCAGCCAAGCGTGCCGATGCGCTGATCAACCGTCTATTTATTGAAGCGGTACTGGGATTGGGGTATCCCGTATCAGACCTCAGGGCGCTCGGGGGGATAGAGCGGTATATGAAGGCCGGTGACGAACAGGCGTTGCCGTTTGATTTTGATTTCGTGGGTATCCAATGTTACACCAGGGAGGTGGTAACGCACTCTTTTTTTGTTCCTTACCTGCAGGCCAAACTAGTGCCGGCCAAAAAGCGCCGTGTGCGGCCGATTACTGACATGGGGTGGGAAGTATTCCCTGAATCCCTCTATGAAATGATCCGGAAATTCAGCGCGTATCCGAACGTTCCTGAGCTGTATATTACTGAAAACGGCGCGGCTTTTCCGGACCGCGTGAAAGATGGACGGGTACATGACGCTCAGCGGATGCAGTATCTTCAAGATCACCTTGCGCAGGTATTGCGCGCTAGGCGAGAGGGCCTGAATGTACACGGGTATTTTGTCTGGACGCTGACTGACAACTTTGAATGGGCAGAAGGTTATCATGCGAGGTTCGGCTTGGTCCATGTGGATTTTGAGACACAACGGCGCATCGTGAAGGACTCCGGCAGATGGTATGGTGCGTTTTTGTCATCCAAATGACATTTCATAACGGGCGCACCAGTGTGGCACGGTTTTGTACAGCATCTTTTCAGTTTTCGATCGTTTCTTTGCATTATCATTTTTTGGAGTTAGTCTGTGGCTGAGTTTCTTGATTTCCTGAATAACCTGAGCAATCCTGACTGGATTGTAGCGCATGGGGGACTTTATTTACTGTTGTTTATTGTTTTCGCCGAGACCGGTATCCTGATCGGTTTCTTCCTCCCGGGAGATCCCATTCTGTTCATAGCGGGAATCATTATTGCCAACCTGACATTAGGTCCGGTTGATTCGATATTGACATTACTGTATTGGATTGCCCTGATTTCAACGGCAGGGATCCTTGGCAACTTCGTTGGCTATTGGTGCGGAAAATACTTCGGTCACCGGCTGCTTAAAATGAAAGATAATTGGCTCTTCAAAAAGGAGTATATCCACAAAGCGCAGGAGTTCTATGATCAACGGGGCGGCGCTGCCATCATTCTGGCCCGTTTTCTCCCCGCGGTGAGGACTTTTGCCCCGATCGTTGCGGGCATTGTAGAAATGGATTTCAAGAAGTTTGCTTTGTTTAATATTCTCGGCGGGATCCTTTGGGTAGGCAGCTTAGTGACGCTCGGTTACCTGCTCGGTGAAAATGAATGGGTGCAACATAATCTGGAGTACGTGATAATGGGCATCGTGATCGCCGCTACGGCACCCGTGGTCATTAAAATGCTTACGGGAAGAAAGAAACGGGTGCCACCTGTAACCGAAAATGAAGTCTTGGAAGAAGAGAATTACTAATGGACAATGAACACCCGTGAATCTGCCGTTCGAACTCAGATACCCGCGACCGTTTATCCGGTACTTTTTGCGCTGAGCTTTTCTCATCTTTTGAACGATACAATACAGTCGCTCATCCCCGCTATTTATCCGATAGTTAAAGATTCGTTTCAGCTCAGTTTTTCACAGATCGGGCTGATCACACTGGTCTTTCAGTTGTCGTCTTCTTTGCTGCAACCGATCGTGGGAATGATTACCGATAACAAGCCTTATCCGTATGCCTTGCCGGTGGGAATGGGGTTCAGCTTGACGGGGCTGGTCATGATGGCGTTGGCGCCGAGCTACCATTGGATATTGGTATCGGTGGCGTTTGTCGGAGCCGGGTCTTCCGTCTTTCATCCGGAGGCATCCCGTATGGCGTATGTGGCATCCGGAGGCAGGAGAGGGTTGGCACAGTCGCTTTTCCAGGTGGGCGGTAACGCGGGAAGTGCCATAGGGCCGTTGCTTGCAGCCTTACTGATTGCGCCCTACGGGCAGTTCAATGTGATCTGGTTCTCTTTTGCCGCGCTTACGGCGATCGTGATTCTTTACCGCATAGGCAGATGGTATAAACCGAAATCTATCCGAAACTACATCCTCCGGAGGAACAACATAAAGGCTGCGGTCCAACAGCAGTTACCCCGCCGGACGGTAGTTATTTCTATCGTGGTGCTGTTGGTCCTCATTTTCTCGAAGTATTTTTATTTTGCAAGCTTGACCAGCTACTACACGTTTTATTTGATTGACAAATTCGGCGTGTCGGTACAGACCTCACAGATATACCTGTTTATTTTCCTTTTTGCAGTGGCGGCGGGCACCATGATAGGCGGGCCGGTGGGAGATCGGATCGGACGCAAGTACGTGATCTGGATTTCTATTCTGGGCGCATCGCCGTTCGCCCTGGCGCTGCCCTACGCGAATCTTTTCTGGACCGTCATACTGTCATTTGTCATCGGGATGATCATAGCGTCGGCGTTTTCCGCCATTCTGGTCTATGCGCAGGAGCTGCTTCCCGGCAATGTGGGCATGGTGTCAGGCCTTTTCTTCGGTTTCGCCTTTGGGATGGGCGGCATCGGTTCCGCGGTGCTGGGGAAGCTGGCAGACAATCAGGGAATCGATTACGTATATCAGATGTGCTCCTTTTTACCGCTCATAGGTATAGTTGCCGCGCTGCTGCCCAACCTAAAAAAAGCTGAGGTAGGGAAGTAGTAAAGAAAACGTTTGCGAAAAAAGGCGAGTTTGTCTAAGTTTGACGCAAGACGGGTAACACATAAAATATAACAAATGAAGTTTCTTAGGATGGTCGCCGCAGGCGGTTTGCTGATGAGCGCGACGGTTGTCTCCGCACAGCAAGACAAGGGTGCTCAAGCATCAACGGGCAAACTGAAGAGCCGCGCGGACTCGGTCGCTTATGCATTCGGCTCATCGATTGCGCGTGACCTGAAACGGGCGGGACTTGAAGAGATCAATGCATCAGTGTTGGCACAGGCCGTGACCGACGTGTTCGGCGGCAATGACTCGGCTTTTGAAGAGGAGCGGGAGCGGGAGCTTATTATGAGCACCATCTCGGAAGCCCGGGAAAAAATGGACGCTAGGATGAAGGATAAAGCGGACGCCTTCATGGCGGAGAACAGAACAAAACAGGGTATCATGACTACTGCCTCGGGCCTTCAGTACGAGGTAGTGCGCGATGGCGACGGCGATAAGCCGCAGTCAACCGATACGGTGACCGTGCACTATAAGGGCCAATTGAGCGACGGAACGGTCTTCGATAGTTCCTATGACCGCGGAGAACCGGCCACTTTTCCATTGGACCGTGTCATAGAGGGATGGATTGAAGGTCTGCAACTGATGCCCGAAGGGGCGCATTACCGGTTCTATATTCCCTACCAACTGGGTTATGGGGAACGCGGGGCTGGCCAGGATATTCCGCCTTATAGTCCACTTGTCTTTGACGTGGAGCTGCTTGCCGTGAAAAAAGGTGGAACGGTACCGGCGATAACCGATACTGCGGAAGAAGCAAAATGAATCAATTAGGTAAATCGGACCTGTACGTGAGCCCGGTTGGTTTCGGCTGCATGTCACTCAGCGAGAACCATTCCGCCAACAAGGAGCTGCTGCTGAAAGCGGTGGACGGAGGAATTAATTTTTTCGATACAGCCGATTTATATCAAAAGGGACTTAACGAACTGTTGGTGGGTGATGCCCTACGGCCGGTGCGCAAAAAGGTGATCATCGCCACCAAGGTGGGAAACCAATGGCGGCCCGATGGAAGCGGCTGGGACTGGAATCCGAGTAAGGAATACATCCTGAAAAGCGTAGAGCTGAGCCTCCGCCGGCTGAAGACCGATTATATTGACCTGTATCAGTTACATGGGGGTACCATTGAGGACCCTATAGACGAAACCATTTCCGCATTTGAGCTGCTCAAGCAGCAGGGCAAGATCAGGTGGTACGGCATATCATCCATCCGTCCCAATGTAATCAGGGAGTATGTGAAGCGGTCCGGTATTGTAAGTGTTATGATGCAGTACAGTTTGCTGGATCACCGGCCGGAAGAGGAGATGCTGGATTTCCTCCACCAGAATGGGATCAGCGTAATCTGCCGTGGTGCGATTGCACAAGGACTGCTGGTGGGAAAGCCTGCCTCACCTTATCTGCAGTTTACGGACGGGGAAGTTGGAAAGGCAGCTAAAGCGGTAGCCAAGGTTGCCGCTGACGCGGGACTTGAAAAAACGGATGTTGCACTTGCGTATGTTCGGGCGCATCCGGCGGTAGCCACTGCTGCGCTGGGGATACGCACCCCGGCCCAACTCGATGATGCCTTACAGGTACTGAACCGGCACGCCGTATTAGACTCGCATCAGCGTGAATTTCTCCGGCGCTCGGTGCGGGAGTACCGGTACGACGCGCACCGTTGACATGAATATAAACCTTAATTTATAATAAAATGAAAAAGATCACTTGCATGTTTGCCCTTGTAGTGGCACTCACTTCGGCACTTATGAGCATGGCAACGGGCGTTGTTGCGCAGCAACAGCCGGAGCGAAAACTGGGTTGGGTCCTGTCCACGCAAACCTATACATTTAACCGCTTCACGTTCTTTGAAGCCGTTGACAAGACGCTGGAAGCCGGATTGAATACCGTGGAAGCCTATAACGGCCAAGAGCTTGGAGGCGGGTTCAAGGGAAAAATGGACTTCAAGATGGATGCCCAGCAACGAAAAGCGCTTCTGAAGGCACTTAAAAAGAAAGGCGTAACGTTATACGCATTCGGTGTGGTCAATGGCAACACAGAGGAAGAGTGGCGGCAACTGTTCCAATTTGCAGAGGACATGGGCATTAAAGTAATCAATTCCGAACCAGCGCCGGAATTTATGCCTTTAATCGGCCAACTGGCCACACAGCATAAAATCAAATTAGGAATTCACAATCACCCGAAACCCACTCGCTACTGGAGCCCGGAGGTCGTGCTGGATGCGGTTGCGAAAGCTAATAGCGAATATGTCGGAGCCTGCGCCGATATCGGCCATTGGGTGCGCTCCGGTCTGGATCCGGTGAACTGCCTAAAGCAATACGAGGGGCACCTGGTAAGCCTGCACTTTAAGGATCTGGCTGAAAAAGCGCCGAAGACGCACGATGTACACTGGGGTACAGGTGTCTGCAATGTGGAGGGCGTGATTGCTGAATTGAAACGGCAAGGGTTCAAAGGCAATATTTCCGCCGAATATGAGCATAACTGGGAAAACAATACGGGTGACGTGGCCCAAAGCGTAAAGAATTTCAGGGAGCTGCTATTCGTGCCGCTTGGCGTAAATCTCTAGTTTTTCAAGATCTTCCGGCGTGTCTACGGAAACGGTTTCCAGCGTGGTTTCTGCTGTTTGGATATGATAGCCGTTTTCCAGCCAACGCAGTTGCTCAAGGGCTTCAACTTTTTCCAGGGACGATACGGGAAGTTTCGTTAGCTGGGCAAGAGCTTCTGCCCGATATCCGTAGATGCCAATATGCTTATAGTACGGGTGCAAATGCAGCCAGTCCTGCGACGGCGCGTTGCGCTGAAAAGGGATAGTCTGTCGGCTGAAATAAATGGCGCGGCCCAAATGGTCCACTACCACTTTTGGTATCCCGGGATTGAAAAGTTCTTCCGCCGTGGTGACCCGCTTGATCAGGGTCGCGATCTGGACGGATGGTCGCTCAAAGCACCCAATTAGCAAATCGATCTGCGCAGGATCTATGTAGGGCTCATCGCCCTGTATGTTGATAGCTATATCGAATCCCGTGAAAACCGTCAGGACTTCGGCACAACGGTCTGTTCCGCTTTGATGGGTGTCAGCGGTCATCAATGCGTTGCCTCCAAAAGCACGGACATGATCAAAAATGCGCTCGTCGTCAGTAGCAACCACCACCTCGCCAAGGTGCTGGCTCTTAACAGCCTGTTCATATACGCGTTGAACCATGCTTTTGCCGGCAATGTCCACCAGGGGCTTGCCCGGAAAACGGCTGGAGGCATAGCGCGCTGGAATAATGCCTATGGTCATGATGGGTGGGTTTTAAAATAATCCGAACAATTCAGTTTCGATCTTCTGTAGGACAAAGCCAAAGTCTTCCGGGTTATTTGCAAAGTCCAGTTTGTCCTTGTCCAATACGAGCAGCTTTCCCTCTTTGTAGTTCTTGATCCACTTTTCGTACTTGGCGTTCAGTTTGGAGAGGTAGTCCAGGCGGATATTCGCTTCGTACTCCCGTCCCCGGGTTTGGATATTTTCCACTAGAGTGGGAACTGAAGCCCTTAGGTAAATCAGTAGGTCCGGTGGTTTTATATAAGATACGATACTTTCGAAAATATTGCTGTAGTTTTCAAAATCACGGGCGCTCATCAACCCCATATCATAGAGGTTCTCCGCGAAAATATAGGCATCCTCATAGATGGTCCTGTCCTGGATGATATTGATGTTCTTCTTCTGTAGTTCAACAATGTGCCGGAAGCGGCTGTTCAGGAAGAAAATCTGCAGGTTGAAGGCCCAGCGCTTCATGTCGCCGTAAAAATCCTCCAAATACGGATTGTCATCTACTGCTTCATACTGGGGTTCCCACTTGAGGTGGTTGGCCAGTAACTGGGTGAGGGTGGTTTTTCCCGCTCCGATGTTTCCTACAATGGCGATGTGCATATCAAGATTTCCTAAAACCGATGATTTCCCGGACGTCTGACAGGGTTCTGCGGGCACTTTCATGCGCTTTCTCGCTGCCCTCACGGATCACTTTGCTAATATACTCGTTATCATTTGAAATTTCGAGGATGCGACTGCGCACCGGCTCCGTAGCGGTGATGATGTCTTCAGCCAGTTGTTTTTTCAGATCGCCGTAGCGGATCTCGCAGCGGTTATAAAGGTCATTGAAATGCTGAACGGTGTCGGGTGAAGATACCACTTCCAATAATGTGAAGAGGTTTTGGATGGGTTCAGGTTTTGCCTGATTGGGTTCAGTGGGACCGCTGTCGCTCACGGCACGCATCACTTTCTTCCGGATCACTTCCGGTGTGTCAGAAAGATAAACCGCATTGCCTTCACCTTCGGATTTCCCCATTTTTCCTTTACCATCCAGCCCCGGAACCTTGATCAGCTGCTTGCTGAATGAGAAGGCGTGAGGTTCGGCAAAGTACTCGGTCCCGTACATACGGTTGAAACGGTTCGCAAATGTGCGGGTCATCTCCAGGTGCTGCTCCTGATCTTTGCCTACGGGCACCTTGGTGGCGCGATGAAGCAGGATATCAGCGGCCATAAGAACCGGGTAGGTCAGCAGACCAGCGTTTATGTTGTTCGGGTTTGCCCTGACTTTATCCTTGAACGAAGTTGCCCGTTCAAGTTCCCCGAGATAGGCGTTCATGTTCAAGTAAAGGTAAAGTTCGGCAACTTCCGGTACGTCTGATTGCACATATATTGTCGCGACCTCCGGATCAAGGCCCGCAGCGAGGTATTCAACAACGATCTGACGGACGTTGTTCTGCAGGTCGTCAGGGGTAGGGTGCGTAGTCAGTGAGTGCAGATCTGCAATAAAAAAAAAGCATCGATGCTCATGCTGCATCTGCACAAAATTACGGATGGCCCCGTAGTAGTTTCCCAAATGTAACTTTCCGGTGCTCCGGATTCCACTTACAACTGTTTCCATATTGGTGGCGAAAATACAGAATAATTGGTTAAATCCGGCGGTGAAACTCATAGGCGGAAAGTCATTGGAATGTCATTGTCCTGACGCGATATATAGTTTGCGACGTGCAGTATTGTCGATTATTGCTATTTTTGCTATCTAAACGTTGCGCTATGGAAGCATTGGTGAAACCTACATACAAGAAACCGGGCCCAGATGATTTCTTCAAAAAACTACAGAAAGAAGTACAAGTCAATGTATTGGGTAATAAACGGATTCAGCGACTGAACGTCATCAAGACATTTTTTCTGCTGTTTTTGTATCTTGGTTTTTATAGCTGCATCCTGATCTTCGGAAATCATACACCACTATTGTTCCTGTTCTATATTTTTCTCGGCTTTTCCATGATCATGCTGTTCATCAATGCTTTCCACGATGCCGCGCACGGTGCGGTGTTCAAGAAGCGCAAGCACAATCAGTGGTTCATGCATGTGCTTGAGCTCTTTGGTAGCAACAGCTGGCTTTGGGGCAAACGGCATAATCTCCTGCACCACCCTTATCCCAATATCCAGCATTGGGACACGGATATCAAACAGAGTGATATGGTGCGTATTTTTCCGGATAGCCCGCACCTGAAGCAGCATCGTTTTCAGCATATTTATATGTTCCTGCTGTATCCGCTGTACACCTTAAACTGGCTGTTCATCCGGGATTTTAAGGACTTTTTCGGCACTAAGGATAATTACGTAAAGCGGGTGGTTAAAATCCCAAGGATAGAGTATGTTAAACTTTTTGCTGCTAAGATATTCAACCTGTTTTACTTAGTGGCAGTACCGATTATGGTGCTTGCCCAGCCTTGGTACATCATCGTACTTGGCTGGCTGTCCATGCATATATTCGGAAGCATGTTGGGGGTGATCGCCTTGATCTCCACTCATGTTGACGAAACCGCTGTTTTTCCGTTGCCCCCCGAAGATGGGAAGATGGATGTAACTTGGGCTGAACATCAGATGATGGTGACCAAGGACTTCAGTGCTGACAACCGTTTGGCTAACTTTCTGTTCGGCGGATTTACTCACCATGTGGCCCACCATTTATTTCCGCATGTGGCGCATACCTATTATCCTTATATCACGCCCATCATAAAACGGTACGCAAAGGAATACAATCTACCATACACTTGCTATCCAGCCATTAAAGCCGTACGTTCGCATTTCGTGTTATTGAAAAAACAGGGTGCAGGCGAAAACCTGTTCCAGCACGGCGAACTATAGCTTATAGTTTTTTTGCCTCTTCCCAGAACACGTCCATTTCGGTAAGGGTCATTTCCTTGAGGCTTTTGCCTGATTCTCTGGCGCGGGTCTCTAGGTGCGTGAAACGTTTGATAAACTTTTTATTGGTGCGCTCAAGTGCATTTTCGGGATTGATGCCTATGAAGCGGGCGTAATTTACCAGCGAAAAAAGGAGGTCTCCGAACTCTGCTTCCGCTTTCTCCGTGTCGATCGCTTCCGAACTTTCCACATCGAACTCATTTTTGAATTCTGTCAGCTCTTCTTCGACCTTTTGCCAGACCTGCTGTTTTTCCTCCCAATCGAAGCCTACGCCCCGGACCTTGTCCTGAATACGATAGGCTTTCACCAAAGCGGGTAGAGAAGAAGGTACCCCCGCCAGTACTGATTTATTCCCTTCCTTAAGTTTGAGTTGTTCCCAGTTGCGTTTCACGTCCTCCTCGTCATTTACATTCACATTCCCGTAAATATGCGGGTGACGGCTGATCAGTTTATCACATACCCCATTAAGGACATCCACAATGTCGAAGGCTTTTTGTTCTTCTGCGATTCTGGCATAGAATACCAGGTGCATCATCAGGTCACCAAGCTCCTTTTTGACTTCGTCCAGGTCGTTTTCCAGTATGGCATCGCCAAGCTCATACATTTCTTCAATGCTCAGGTGACGTAGTGTCTCCATGGTCTGCTTACGGTCCCATGGGCACTCGGTACGTAACGTGTGAAGTACGGTTAGGAGCCGTTCAAATGCGCTGGCTGGTGTTTGTTGGATGGGAGGGGGAGTATGGGGCATGTACTGTTGTTTTTTGCAAACTTAGGTAACTTGAGCTGTTTTCACAAGGCCTTGTTGTGGTGGGGTATTCCCGCGACAACGGCCAGCCGGGCGTTTCCGGCGGGCTACTGCGTTGTAACCCATTGCCGCTTGCCCGGGCCGCTGACTGAATACGACCCTTTCCGCCTGCCCTTCGCGCAGCGATCTGCTCGTTTCGTAAGCGCTTCCCGAAATGGTCTATCAAGGAGCAAGCCTGGGGCGGCCAGCCGTTCGCCGCCGTTCGGCTGCTTCATCGCAACTAGTTGCCGCCGGGCCCGGCAGCGGACCAAGGCACGCTTGCCCACCGATCCGTGCTGTTTCAGGTCCGTTATTACCGTAAGGCTGCGCCGGTAAGTATCCGTAGGGGCCCGGCTTGGCTGCCTGTTGCTTCTTCCGCAGCAAAGGCCGTCGCCGCTCCGGCTGAGCCTTATTGGAGGAGGAGGCAAGGCATGAGGGCGTGGGGAGTCGTACGAAGCGTTGAGCAGCAAAGCCACAGCAGAAACGCCGTACTGGCAGAAAACAAGCGGATCCCGAAGCGAAGCGCCTTGGATCCGCGCATAAAAAAGGCTTTGCAATCAAGCGCAAGGAAGCTCCCAGACCGAACGCTTGCCTCCGAAGCACCACACGTTGGATGCGCGCATAGAGAACGCTTTGCAACAAGTGCAAGGAAACTCCCGGACCGAACGTCTTGCCTTCGAAGCGACACATGAAGCATTGGAACCGGGAAGAAACAGCAAGCAACATTACACCGTGGCTTCATTCGGTTTGGCGTGAATCTGCAGCTGCTGCATGAGCTCACTCAGCTGATCAATGGAACGTTCTAGGTCTGAGACCGGCGGTAACTCTCCATTCCGCGCATCAATCTCCATTTTACGCAGTTGGAAGGCGATCTTATCCGCACCGATTTGCCCTGTCCGTCCTGCAATCCGGTGTAGAAGCAGCTCCACATCCGGGAGGTTGCCTGCCTGATAATGTTTCTTCAGATCGGCAATATCAGAAGCTGTGTCGCGCGTGTAGAGGGCCGCTATATGATGGGCCTGTTGGTTGTCGCCCATAGCTAGGTCATTGATGCCTGTATGCTGGTGCTGCCGGTGTGCGGCCGTTGTTGGCGGGGGAGATGGGACAATGCCCAGAATGCCTAGCAGATCGGCTTCTTTAAAGGGTTTGAGCAGCAGGCCGTCGAAGCCTTGTGACAAGAGTTCCTCCTGTTCCTCAGGAAGTACCTGTGCAGTACAAGCATAAATGTTCACGTTTGCTGTGTCGACACCTTCCGCGTGGATTTTTTTACGTAATTCACGGTTGAGTTGTGTGCCATCCATCTCGGGCATACGGATGTCCATCAATATGGTCCTGACTGCGGGATCCCACACCGCCTCCAACACGTCTTTGGGGGCAGTAAAGGTCCGGTAGGTCACATTGTACTTATTGAAAATGCTCTCGCATAAACCGAGTATCAGGCGGTCGTCATCTACGATCCAGACACTTCCACTGGCCCGTTGGGTACTATCTGGCAGGGCTTGCACGGACGTCCGGGGTTCCGGAATGGATGCTGTTCTCAGGGGTAAGTTTATCTTGAATACGGAGCCGAACCCTTTTTTGCTTTCCACACGGATATGACCGGCCATACTCTCACAAATGGCCTTCACGATACTGAGACCTAGTCCACTGCCGAAGTACACGCCGGAATTGGCATTTTCGGACTGCTCAAAATCATTGAATATGCGTTCCAGATCGCCTTCTGGGATGCCTTTTCCTGTATCTTTCACGACAATGTTGAGTTCGGTCTTTTCATCGTATACGACGGTGCTTACCAAAAGCGTTACCTTGCCGCGGTCGGTAAATTTGATAGCGTTGCTGAGCAGGTTAAAAAGGATCTGCTTAATCCGGAACGGATCGCCGATGACGTGCCCTGATCCCAGTATGCGTGTTTTGAGGTCGAGTACTAACCCTTTTGTCTGTGCCTGGGTTTTCATCACCGAAACCACATTATCAACCAAGCCTGATATGGCAAAAGGTTGCTCCTTCAATGTGATCTTTCCTGAAGTGATACGGCTGTAGTCAAGGATTTCGTTGACGATCTGCAGAAGGTGTTCCGATGACTGGTAAATAGCGTCTATTTTATTTCCGTCATCGATGTCACCCTGTTTCAGTTGTTCGGAATAGCCGATGATGGACTGCAGGGGTGTACGAAGTTCATGACTCATATTAGCCAAAAAACGTTGTTTTGCCGCTGCATGATACTCAGCTTCTTCCTTGGCGGCCTCCAGCGCGATCCGGTAGGCGTTGTTCCTCCGGATGTCAGCCAAGATGAGATATACCATCACCGTGGTGATCAGGAAGAAAGCAAGGATGATGGCGCTAATGCGCCATACGCTGTCGTTCACCACGGCACGGGCTTGTTGATTATCAACTTCGATCTGCTGCATCGCTTCATTTTCCACGGCGTGGAGGATGCTTAGCATGTTGCTTATCAATGTGTTGCTGGCAAAGGTGAGCTCAATCTCCCTGCTTACGAACTGTTCCCGTTGCTGTTGCTGCAGCTTCTGGAATTGCTGCACGGCGCTGTCTATACGGGCAATGGTACTGTCATGCTGCACGGCCCGGATAGTGTCTACGATTGTTTCCAGCTCTTCCTCAACCATCCGCCGTTCTTCGACGATCTGCTGTACTTCCTGCTGTTCCTGCCGTTTACGTGTCCCGAACAGCCGGGAAAAGAACCCTCTGTCCTCCTGGTTGATGGGCACCATCACGGTATTGGTGTCGCCGGGGATGGTAATTACCTTGCGTTTGCGTTCTGTGGTAACAATCGTGCTGTCGGTGCTTGGCTCGTAAATGACGTCACTCAGGGATTGGAGTTGTTCTGAAAACTCCTGGCTGTCCACTACTTTCTCGCGCACCCTGACGTATGCATTGAATAGCCGATCGCGCTGCTTCAAGAGAGTTTTGATGGAATCGATCCGGGACTGCTGGAGACTGCTTTCCTGATATAAGAGTTTAAGCGAGTCCAGGGAGGCGACAATGGCCGCAGATTCTTTTGAAAAACTATTATATGATGTGTTTCCGCCGAACGCTTGCGATCGCTGTAATTGATCCAGCCGCATGATGTTACGGGAAATGCGACTCACCATCTCCAATTTTGGATTGGGCGCTGTGATGTTCTCCACCGTATCCATCATCTCGGTAAACGCCACGCGGCTGATGAGCCAGGCTAATACAAGTGCTACGACACAGGAGAGAAATACGAAAATTACTTTGCGCCGTACGTTTCCGGTGGATTGTATGTCGGGAGCAGCCATCTATTCTTCCCTTATTTCCGTAAAGATACCAAAAATTATGCTAAAAGCTAAAAGCGATCGGTAACCAACGGCCGCCGATCGCTTAATCGCTGGCTTCTTACAGGCGCTTACGCTTCCTGTTTCTCGTTCAGGAATACGAACTTATTGTCAAACGTGTCCAGCCGGATGTGGCTCTCCTTGTCAACCTTGCCGGCCAGGATTTCCTTGGATAACTCATTAAGGATGTGCTTCTGTATCACCCGCTTGAGTGGTCGGGCGCCGTATTGCGGATCATAGCCCAGTTGGGCCAGCCAGTCAAGTGCTTCTTCGCTGGCCGACAGATGGATGCCCATTTCCGCCAGCTGCTCCTGTACGCGGTTGAACTGCATTTGGACGATTTTTCCGAGCTCTTCCCGGCTTAGCGGGGCGAACATGATGATTTCATCGATACGGTTCAGGAATTCAGGCCTGATAGACTTCTGAAGCATTTCGAATACTTCCTGCTGCGTCTTGGCCATGATCTCCTCCTTGTTCAACTCATCCATCTGACTGAAGTTTTCCTGGATCAGGTGTGAACCGATATTTGAGGTCATGATAATAATGGTGTTCTTGAAATTCACCACACGCCCCTTGTTGTCCGTCAGGCGGCCGTCGTCCAGCACTTGCAACAGGATGTTGAAAACGTCAGGGTGGGCCTTTTCGATCTCATCAAGCAGTACTACCGCGTAGGGTCTGCGCCGGATGGCTTCAGTGAGCTGGCCGCCTTCATCATAACCGATGTATCCCGGAGGCGCACCGATAAGACGGGAGACGGCATGCCGTTCCTGATATTCGCTCATGTCAATACGCACCATGGACTGCTCATCATTGAACAGGAACTCTGCAAGTGCCTTTGCAAGTTCTGTTTTACCTACTCCGGTGGTCCCCAGGAAAATAAACGATCCGATAGGACGGCGTTTGTCGCCGAGGCCGGCACGGGATCTTCGGATGGCGTCTGAAATGGCTTCGATAGCTTCATCCTGTCCTGCGACGCGCTTGTGTAATTCCTCTTCAAGATGTAGGAGTTTTTCACGTTCGCTCTGCACCATCTTGGTAACCGGTATACCCGTCCAGCGCGAAACCACGCCAGCGATATCCTCTGCGGTCACTTCCTCCTTGAGCATGCGGCTCTCACCCTGCTTTTCGGCCAGCTCTTTTTTGAGCGCCTCCACTTTATCCTGAGACTCCTTGATGCGTCCGTAGCGTATCTCGGCTACGCGGCCGTAATCGCCGGCACGTTCTGCCTGGTCCGCTTCAATTTTGTAATTTTCGATCTGTTCAAGTTCGTGGTTGATGCTATCCACAAGCGTTTTTTCGCCTTGCCATGCAGCGCGAAGGGAATCGCGGTCTGCACTCAGGTTGGCGATTTCTTTGCTGAGCTCCTCCACTTTCCTGGTGTCGTTCTCCCGTTTGATGGCCTCCCGTTCGATCTCCAGCTGCATGATGCGGCGTTCGATCTCATCCACCGATTCGGGCACGGAATCCATTTCCAAACGTAATTTGGATGCGGCCTCGTCCATCAGGTCTATGGCTTTATCGGGAAGGAACCTGTCGGCGATATACCGCTGAGAAAGTTCAACGGCGGCAATGATGGCTTCATCCAGGATGCGGACCTTATGATGGGTTTCATAACGCTCCTTAAGGCCGCGGAGGATGGAAATGGCGTCCTGTGTATCGGGCTCTTCTACCATCACCTTCTGGAAACGCCGTTCCAGGGCCTTGTCTTTTTCAAAATACTTCTGATACTCATTAAGCGTAGTAGCCCCGATGGCGCGCAGCTCGCCGCGGGCCAGAGCAGGTTTAAGAATATTGGCTGCATCCATAGCTCCCTCGCCGCCGCCCGCACCCACGAGTGTATGAATCTCGTCGATAAACAGGACGATCTCTCCATCGCTTTGGGTTACCTCCTTTACTACAGCCTTTAGCCGTTCTTCAAATTCGCCTTTATATTTCGCTCCTGCGATCAAGGCACCCATATCCAGGGAATACACCGTCTTGGTTTTCAGGTTCTCTGGTACGTCACCTTTGATAATACGGTGTGCAATACCTTCTGCAATGGCTGTTTTACCTACGCCAGGTTCACCCACAAGGATGGGGTTATTTTTCGTACGGCGGGAAAGGATTTGAATCACTCGCCTGATTTCTTCATCCCGGCCGATAACCGGATCAAGCTTTCCTGATTCCGCATCCTCATTCAGGTTCCGAGCATACTTGTTCAGGGCATTGTAGGTCGCTTCGGCGTTGGGATCCGTTACCCGTGTGTTGCCACGCAGGTCCACGATGGCCTTCTTCAGATCCTTCTCGGTAACGCCTTGGTCCTTGAGCAGTGACGCGGTTTTATCGCCAGCGTTCAATAAGCCCAACAGGATGTGCTCAATCGATACAAACTCGTCCTTGAATTCTTTTAAATATGATTGGGCTTTCTGTAGCGCCGTATTGGCGGTGGAGGAAAGATAGATATTACTTCCGCTTACCTTTGGATATGTACCGATCTGCTTGTCCAGCTCATCGTCAACATGCCGTACATTTACGTTCAGTTTTTTTAACAGATGATGCACCACGTTTTCGTCAACCAGCAGCAATGCCTTTAACAAATGAGCCGTTTCAATGGACTGCTGTTGGTTGCCGACCGCGATTTCGGAGGCCTTTTGGATGGCTTCCTGTGCTTTGATTGTATAATTGTTGAAATTCATAATCGTCGCTTTTGCGCTCTCTAAATCAAAACAAGTACCATGGGCCGTTTGATTGCGGAATCGGAAAATTTGTCGTGTAATCTTGTTTTTGTACTGAATAATTGTCTGTATTTTAAGAGGTTATACTGAAAAAAATGCAGTCCATATCAGAAATTCGGTTTGAGCAGGTATTTGTCGTAGAACCTGAAAATGTGTTCAACCGCCTCTTCCGCAGTATCGACTAACCGATATAGGTTGAGATCCTCCGGGCTGATGTTACCGGCACGCAGCATGGTACTCTTTACCCAATCGATTAAACCACCGTAGTAGTCGCGTCCGACCAGCACTATAGGAAACCGGGCGATTTTGCCGGTTTGGATAAGTGTGATGGCTTCAAAGAGTTCATCCATGGTCCCGAATCCTCCGGGCAATACGATAAACCCTTGGGAGTATTTTATGAACATGACTTTGCGAACGAAAAAATAATTGAACTGCAGAAGCTTATCGCGGTCAATGTAAGGGTTGTGGAATTGTTCAAAAGGCAGCTCAATGTTGATGCCGACTGATTTGCCCCCCGCTTCATAGGCGCCCTTGTTGGCTGCCTCCATTATACCCGGCCCCCCGCCCGAGACAACACCGTAACCGCGTTCGGTGAGTAGTCGGGCAATGTCTTCCGCTAGCTTGTAGTACTGGTGATCCTGAGCCGTTCTGGCTGAGCCGAATATGGAAACGCAGGGCCCGATTTTGGCCAGTTTTTCAAATCCGTCTACAAATTCAGCCATGATCTTGAAGATCTGCCAGGAGTCTTTAACTTTGATTTCCTGCCAGGTCTTATTTTCAAAGGCTCGCATGATCTTGTCTTCCCGTGTTCTTTCCATAATGATGGTGTTTGTTGCTAAAATAGCAATTTTATCCGTTCGGTGACGGGCCGGAGACGCACAAAACCGTATCTTTGTCACATGAACTTTTCCTCCAAACTGTTGGAGCAGGCGGTAGCGGAATTCGGCAAGCTACCTGGAGTGGGGCAGAAGACTGCCTTGCGGCTGGTTTTACACTTGCTGAAACAGCCGGACGTGGATGTGTCCCGGTTTACCGAAGCACTGGATCGTCTGAAGCGGGAGATCCGTCACTGCTCCGTCTGTCATAACATCTCCGATAATAATATCTGTGAAATCTGTGCAGCTCTGAAACGGGATAAGGGGTTGATTTGCGTTGTAGAGGACACACGCGATGTCATGGCCATAGAAAATACCGGACAATATCAGGGCGTTTACCATGTGTTGGGCGGACTTATATCACCAATGGATGGGATAGGGCCAGCGGATCTGCAGGTAGAGAGTCTTATCAAGCGCCTTGAACAAGGTGGAGTCCAGGAAGTCATTCTCGCGTTAAGCGCCACCATGGAAGGAGATACCACTATTTTTTACCTTTATAAAAAGATGAAGGATTTCGGTGTTCAGATCAGTACCATTGCCCGCGGCATCGCCTTCGGAGGCGAATTGGAATATGTAGATGAAGTGACCCTTGGGCGTTCCATCGCCACCCGCGTGCCTTATGAGCGAAGCATTGCGTAATAAAACAGTTGTCATTACCGGCGCTTCCTCCGGTATAGGGCTTGCCTGTGCGGTGGCTTTTGCGGAATCCGGGGCTAATATTGTCTTAGGGGCCAGGCGGTACGTGGATTTATGCGAAATAGCCCGCTCGTTGGAAAAGCGGCATGGCATACGAGCGGTCGCTGTGGCATGTGATGTGGCCAAAGAGGCCGATTGCCGGCACCTGATCCAGCAGGCACTGACTACGTTCGGGGGGGTTGATGTGTTGCTCAACAATGCGGGAATCAGTATGCGGGCTTTGTTTGCCGATCTTGATCTGGAGGTGATCCGTAGGCTGATGGATGTCAATTTCTGGGGAACTGTGTATTGTACGAAACATGCTTTACCATCGCTTTTAGAGCGGGGCGGATCGGTCGTCGCGGTATCGTCCATTGCGGGATTCCGTGGATTGCCGGGAAGGACCGGTTACTCGGCGTCTAAGTTCGCTATCCATGGGTTCATGGAGTCGCTTAGGGTAGAGAGCCTGAAAACCGGCCTGCACGTTATGTTGGCTTGTCCCGGTTTCACGGCATCCAATATCCGACAGACAGCACTGGATGCAGTGGGCGGTCAACATGGAGAAACCAGTATGGACGAGGGCAAGATGATGACGGCGGAAGAGGTGGCTATGCGTATTGTGCGGGGTATTTTGCGCCGGAAGCGCACATTGGTTATGACCCGCCAAGGGAAATTAGCCGTACTCATGAATAAATTGGTGCCAGCCTGGGTGGATAAACAGGTGTTTAAGCTTTTTGCTAAGGAAAAGAACCCGTTGGTGAAATAAGGCTACAGTTTCCGGACGACCCAATAGAACGCCCCTGAAACGGCAAGCAGCACGAGCGCGGTACCCCACCATAGCGTATTAAACCCAAAGGTGTCCGCAATTTGTGTTCCCAGAAACGGTGAAAAAACGTGCGCGGCGGAAAAGGCTAGCGCGTTCAGGCCCATGTAAGCGCCCTGAGTTTGTCGAGATGCCCGTCTGACGGCTACGGAAGCCATAAAAGGCATGGCCAATATCTCTGAAATACTCAAAAGGAAAATCGATACGTATAATATCCAGTAACCGGTAGGAATGGGAAGTAGGGCGAACGATACGGCACACAGCGCAGTGCCCCAGAAGATGCTGCTTGCATAAGACAGGCGCCGTTCGGCAATGTGAACGAGCAGCATTTCGAATACAACCACCACAATACCGCTGAATCCGAGAATAACGCCGACGTGTTGTTCGTTGAGGGCATATGCCTTTTGATAGAAAAGTGGCAATGTGCTCAGTAACTGGAAAAAACATATGGCATAGATGCAACAAAGCAGGCTGAACACCAAGAATGTCCAGTCACGGTATGGAGATCTTGCCGGTGCGGCCGTTGCCGTTGCAGGCTGATCGGTGTTCCGTGAAGGGTGTCCTTTGCGTCGGTAAAAAGAACCCATGAAAATCAGACTTGCAGCAAACGCGCCTAGTGCATTGCCATAAAAGATCCAGTTGTAAGAAATAGATGCCAGGAAGCCGCCAAGTGCAGGGCCAACGGAAAACCCGAGGTTAATAGCCATGCGGTTCAGGGAAAACGCACGGGTAATGTTTTCGGGTTTGGCATAACGGGCAACCGATACGGAGTTGGCCGGTCTGAAGGACTCGGTAATGACACTCAGGAGATAAATCACTGCGGCGAGTGACCCGACTGTGGTAAAGAACGGAACGACCAGGAACAGCGGTACGGAAAGTAGCAGGCTCATTGCTTGTACCCAAAAGTTGCCGAACCGGTCAGTAAGCCAACCGCCGAGCACGGAACCGGTCACGGCGCCTAATCCGAAACATGCGAGCACGATACCTACTTCTGGAACACTGAATCCAAGTGCCTGTGTCATATAGATACCCAGAAACGGCAATACCATGGCGCCCGTTCGGTTGACCAACATCACCAAGGCAAGCATCCACGCCGGTCGGGAGAGGCCGCGGTACGAGTCGATATACAAACGGATGAGCTCGCTCATGCGTGCTGCGGCAGCGTTCTGTTGCCAATCTCATAACTGCTGGCGGCCAGCAACTTTTGCTTCCCTGTCCGGCGTTCGAATACATAGTCCAGACGGCCGAGATTTATCCCGCCGAAGCCGACTTGGTTCACAATCACTTCCTTGCCGTCAAGGTTGCGTACGACCTCCGGCTTGGGCATAAAGGTGTGCGTGTGACCGCCGATGATCAGGTCCACGTTCCGGGTATTGGCAGCCAGTATTAGGTCTGATACCTTATTGTCACCGTACCGGTATCCGAGATGGGATAGGCAGATCACCATGCTGCATTTGTGGTCATGTCTAAGTGTGGTAGCGATGGTATTGGCCACGGTGATGGGATCCAGGTAGCGCACGTCACGGTAGTGATTTGGGTCAACCAGGCCATTCAGCTCAATGCCGACGCCGAACACGCCGATCTTCAGTCCTTGTTTTTTAAGGATAATGTAATCCTTCGTCCTGCCTTTTAGGATGGTATCACTGAAATCATAGTTGGCAGTGAGGAAAGGGAAGTCGGCGTACGGTAGCATCTCGGCCAGTCCTTCAAGCCCGTTATCGAACTCATGGTTGCCCAGTGTGCTTGCATCATACCGCATTTTGCTCATCAGCTCAAGTTCCACCCTGCCGCCGAACATGTTGAAGTAGGGGGTTCCCTGCACGGTGTCTCCGGCATCGAGAAGCAAGACGTTAGGCTGTTCGCGACGGATTCGGTCAACGAGTGTGGCCCGCCGCGCCACTCCACCGAGTCCCTGATTGCGGGAGCCGTCCATCGGGAAGGGTTCGATACGGCTGTGCACGTCATTCGTGTGTAGAATGGTCAGCGGGATCTGTTCCCCATCCGCCAGAGTGGCAAGGGGTAGGGATGCAAAGGCTGAAGATGCGGCCAGGACTCCGGCCCGTTTCAGGAACCGGCGCCTGTCAATTGCGTATGATTCGTCCATCGATTTGCGTATTTATCGGTTTTCCGGTGCTGGTATGCCCGCTCACATAGTCTATCAGCGCCTCGCGCACCTTTTTGCCTAAGTTGAAACGGTTTACCGGCTGCTGCAATGCTTGCAAGTTATCTCCCCCATTGGCCAGGTAGTCATAAGTAACCAGTTTATAGGTGCTTGCGGTATCCAGCGGATGGCCAGCGATGCGTATCTGCTCCGCGCCCCGGTCTTTAATGGTCATTGTCATACCTGAGACCGGTTGTCCGCCGGTTCCTGCGATGAACTGTGCAAGTTGTTCTATGGCGCTTCCCGGCAGCTCTAACACCACCAGCTCATTCTCAAAAGGCATGAGCTCGAACAGGTCGCCTATGGTGATATCGCCCTGGGGCAATTCGGTACGCAGCCCACCTTTGGTGCCGAAGGAGAGCTGAGCATCAGGATGCAGTTTTCGTCCTTCGGAAAGCAGCGCATCAGCGAAGAAATTGCCGAGAAGCGTCTCTGGCACATTGCCGGGCTTGGTCAGGCTCACCTCGGTGCGGCCCACCACCCGGTTCATTTCCGACTCAAGCCGAGCTTTGTAGGGTGCGTAGTGCGCCACATATGCCGGGTCGGCTATGATCGTGCTGTCGATCTCGTGGCGGGTATGCGTATGCTGCAAAGGTGTGAAATACCTGCTGCATGATGCGCCGGGGAAAAGAAAAGCAACGGACAATAACCATGTCCCGATGCGGATTATTGAGTGCTTCATGGTACGTGGTAAAGGTAGCCAACGTTGATGAAATAGGAAAAAAGTTATTGTTAAATCGTGTCGGGCGACCTTGCCTGACGGTTGCCCATAACCAGTTTGGGGACAGAGGCCCGCACCCTGGCGCGGATGCGAGCGCGTTGGCGTAGCCTTTTGTAACGGTTACCCACGGTGAACAGTCGGGACAGCCCATAGGCTTTCCAGTTGACAAGCAGTACGCTGAACAGGATTACGGTCAGCCCGATGAGTTGTGATGATGTGACGGTTTCGTTGGCGAAGACCGCACCCAGCAACACCGCCACGATGGGGTTGACATAGGTGTGCGTGCTGACTTCAGTAGCCGGCCGTACCTGCAACAGCCAGATATAAGAGCTGTAGGCGACAATGGATCCGAAGAGAATCAAATAACCAATGGCCCACCAGGCAGCAAAAGGAACTGCCGCTGCGTCAAAATCAGAGATCTCTCCGCGGAAAGCCGCTGTAACGGTAAATGCTAAACCGGCAACAAGCATCTGCCAAGCGGTGCTGACCATGCTGCTTTGTGCTTTGTCCGTTTTCTGTTTTCCGGAGTATTTGGAATATAGGGAGCCGATAGTCCATGCAAGTGTCCCTGACAGTAGAAGCAGCATGCCTATGATATTGTCCTCCCGTTGCGACGCGTTCATCGCTTGTGCCAAGCGATCCCCGAATAATAATACGACGCCGAAAAAGCCCATGAAAAGACCGGCAACGGTAGGCAGGCTGCTGAAGTTTTCTTTCCATTTAGGTTTATCCAGCAGAATGAACCAGATGGCAGCCGATGCTGACATTATGGCGACCAGTCCGCTGGGCATGAATTGCTCCACCCAAATGATGATACCGTTGTCAATGTAAAGCAGCAGGAATCCCATAATACCGGCCTGCATGATGGTTTGAAGGTTAAAGAGCCTGTAACCCTTGATCCGGCACCAGGTCAGCATCAGCAGACCCGCCAAGGTAAAACGTATCGCTCCCAGCAGGAAGGGGCCGAAGCCCGCAAGCGCTTTGTGGATGAAAAAGAAAGTGGACCCCCAGACGATATAGATCATCAGGAAAGCCAGGATGACCTTTAGCTGAAAGTGCCTCGTTGCTGTTGCTGTAGTGTGCATGTCGTTTACTGATCTTTATATACCCTGTCAATAGTGTCTATTCCGGGATGACGAGTTTTTGCTCCTCCTTGACGGTTTCTAGGACAATGGTGGTGCGCGTGGAGATGATGCTCGGTATTTTAGCGAAAGAATTGCGCATCAGCTCTACCAATGCGGCGGAATCATTGGTCCGGACCTTCACGAGATAACCGTCGTCTCCGGCGATGTCGTGCACCTCCTGTACCTCAGGAATCGCTGCTAGTGCCTCTCCGGTGGTTGCACACCCGATGCCGTCAGCGGCCCGGATAAATATAAAGGAGAGTAACTTCTGTCCGAGTGCCGAAGGGTTGATTTTTGCCTGATATTGAAGAATCACTGCCTTCTGTTCCAGTTTCTTTATGCGTTCCAGAATGGCTGAAGGTGCCATGCTTAGCTCACGGGCGATATCGGCATTGCTGATCCGCGCGTTTTCCTGCATTAACCGCAGGATGGCATAGTCGATCTGATCCAGATTATAGTCCACTTTGTCCATTGTTCTCTATTATATTAATTATAATGAATATTATTCAAAATATGTGCCAAATATACGAATTATATTCTTTTTAACATCGGGTTAACGGTGGATTAATCATCTCGATGAAGTGTTGACAAAAAAATGAATTTTCTTTTGTGAATATTAACAGTGTTAAGTAAGTTTGCTGCGTTAATCACGTTATGGGAATCAAAGAGAGAAAAGAGCGGCATAAAGAAGATCTTAAGGCGCGTATACTGGAGGCGGCGAAAAAGTTGTTCATCAAGGATGGGTATGATGCTACATCGATCCGGAAGATTGCGGCTGAAATAGAGTTCAGCCCGACGACAATCTATTTATACTATAAAGATAAAAGTGACATTGCTTATGCATTGCATCAGGAAGGGTTTGCACTGTTGCGTGAGCGTTTTGTAGCTTTACAGTATGTAGAACGGGCCTTTGACCGGTTGAAAGCCATGGGTGGGGCATACCTGCGCTTTGCCGTCGACCACCCGGACTTTTATGAGCTCATGTTTGTCATGAAAGAGCCCATGCAATACTTGAGCGAACACCATCCCGAAGACGAGTGGCCGGAAGGGGAGCGGGTGTTTGACGGTTTGATGGCGACCATTGCCGATTGTCAGGCGGAGGGCTATTTCAGGGATATCCCTACCGCGGAAATGGCCATGCTGGCCTGGGTTACCGTGCATGGGCTATGCTCGCTTTTTATCAGCGGGCACTTCAAACACGTGGCCGAGAAGGAATGTTCCCCCGCGATCGAGGGCTTGGGCACAGAGGCGTTCCTGGAAACGATCTTTACGTCATACGTCCGGACGCTGGAAAAGCTGAAGTGATTTTTTTTGTTAAGAAAATAACACTGTTAATAATGAGAACAGTATTAATTAGAAAATGGGGTTTGTCCTTATTGATGAGCACTATGGCTGGAGGTGCGGCGGGACAGCACGCACTGGAACAATATGTCCGCGAGGGGCTATCTGATAACCTGGTGCTCCAGCAGCGGAATGTCTCGCTGGAGCGGGCCGAATATGCGTTGAAATCAGCCAGGAGCCTGTACCTGCCTTCAGTGAACCTGCAGGCAGGCTATCAAACCGCGAGCGGCGGCCGGAACATTCCCCTGCCTATAGGCGATATGCTAAATCCGGTGTACACTACATTGAACCAGCTGACACAGACAGACCAGTTTCCGCAGATCCGGAACGAGACAATCAATTTCCTGCCCAAAAACTATTACGATGCGCACGTCAGGGCAACCATGCCGTTGCTGAACACGGAGTTGGGTCACAACAAGCGTATCCAACAGGGACAGCTGCGGCTCAGTGAGCTGGAACTAAATACGTACAAGCGCGAACTGGTCAAGGAAATAAAAGTGGCGTATTACAACTACCTGAGCGCTGTCCAGGCTGTGGATATCTATCGGTCAGCTCTGGATCTTGCAACGGAGGGCCGTCGCACCAACCAGAAACTCGTCGATAACGGCAAGGGGCTGCCAGCGTACGTTCTGCGTTCTGAGGGCGAGGTGGCTGCGGCTTCAGCGCAGCTGACCGAGGCGCTTGTAAAAACGGAAAATGCCCGACTCTACTTTAATTGCCTGTTGAACAGGCCCCAGGATGCACAGATCGATACCGCATTTGACCGGAGGGTGGCCATGAGCAATGCTGCGCGGTTAATCAGCCTTCCGCCGGCGGATGGGGAGGAGCGGGAGGAGCTGCAGTCCCTTGAAACCGTTATCGGCATTCAGGAGACAACATTGAAGATGAATCGGCAGTTCACCATACCGAAGCTAAGCGCTTTTGTAGACGTGGGGTCACAGTCCGAGGGATTTCATTTCAATAACCAGACACAGTACTATTTGATTGGTCTTCAGCTTGATTTTCCGATTTTCAACGGAAACCGGAATAAATACAAAATCCAGCAATCCCGCCTCGATACGGAGGAAGCGCGGCTGCGGCTGCGCGACACCGAACAGCAATTGGCGCTGTCCGCGTCGGTAGCAGCTAACAGGCTGCGGTCGGCGTGGGACGCCTACGAATCGGCCAGAACGCAGCTGGAGGCTGCCGCTGCTTATCAGCGGCTGATAAGCCGTGGTTATCAAGCCGGTACAAATAGTTATATTGAAACGGTCGACGCTCGCAGCCAATACACCTCAGCGCGGATTGCAGCCGTTATTCGCCAATATGAAGTGCTGTCAGCGGCCGCCGCTGTGGAACGCGAACAAGCAACTTATCCGCTTACCCAATAAAATTCTTCACTCATGAATACGAATGTATTTGCCCCTTTAAGATTATACGTCCTGCTATTGCCGGCATTCGCTGCTTGCGGCAATAACGGACAGGATGGCAGTCAAACCCTGACCGACACCATACCGGTCACTGTAATCCCGCTGGTCTCGCACGATACCGCAGCAACTATTCATGCGACCGGAACATTCACCACCGATGACGAGACAGCACTGTCCTTCAAAAACGGTGGGGTGGTCCGGGATATCCGGGTCAAAGAAGGGGATAGGTTTACGCGCGGCCAAGTACTGGCCACACTGGAAGCAACGGAAATCGAAGCGATGGCCGAACAGTCGAGGCTTGCCGTAGAGAAGGCCGAGCGCGATTATCAACGCGCGCAACGCCTGTTCCGGGACAGCGTAGCAACGCTTGAGCAGATGGAGAATGCAAAAACTGCGTATGACGCTGCGCGCGCAGACGCCGAGCGTGCCGCATATAACGTCGGGCATGCTGTAATCCGCGCGGTTAAAGACGGCTATGTGTTACAGCGCCCTGTCAATCCCGGACAGGTAGTAGGACCGGGCACCCCGGTGCTGATGGTCAGCGGTGCGGGCCGCGACGGCTGGTTGCTTAAAGTGGGGGTAAGTGACCGCCAATGGGCAGCAATCCAGGTGGGAGACAGCGCCAGCGTCATGAGTGACGCGGTAGGGGACAGGCTAATAAAGGCTGAGGTACACCGAAAGGTAGAAGGAATGGACTCTCAGTCAGGAACTTTTACCATTTACCTAAAAATGGCTGAGCCCATATCCGGATTAGCCTCTGGTATGTTCGGACAGGCCTATATTCACCTTTCCGCGGAAACAGACGCGTGGTTTATTCCTTATGAGGCGATATTGGACGGTGACGCCGGTGAAGCTTATGTATTCGTCACCGATGACGGGAAAACCGCCAAGCGCTTACGCGTGAGAATTGCTGAAATCCGCAACGATCATGCTGTGGTCACCGAAGGGTTGGAAGGGGCACGCTCACTCATCGTTTCGGGGAGCCCATACCTGCGTGACGGTTCGAAAATCACAGTAAAATAACTTGCGATGGACTTCATTAAATATCCCATAAAAAATTATCAGTTTACACTGATCATGGTGCTTATGGTTGTCGCCATAGGGATCAGCAATATTTTGACCATGCCAAGGGCTGAAGACCCGGAAATGCAACCCCCGAACTTTCCTGTGGTAGTGATTTATCCGGGCACTAATCCCAAGGACATGGAGCAACTGGTAGTCAAGCCCATGGAATCCCGGATCTATGATTTGGATAACATCAAACGAATCCGAACTACAATTGTAAGCGGCCTCGCCGTACTGTTCGTGGAGTACGAACACGGCACTGACTATGATGATAAATACCAGGAGTTGGTCCGGGAGGTAACTGCCGCGCGCTCGGAATTACCGGCCGATATCTATAGCATCGATGTGCAAAAGATCGATCCCACCGGGGTAAATGTTCTGCAAGTTGCGTTAATCTCTGAAAACGCATCCCGGAAAGCAATGAAGGAAATAGCGGACGACCTTAAGGAGGAGTTGGAAAAGGTTAAGGCGTTAAAGGAAATCAAGATCAGCGGGCTTACTGACCAGTTGGTACGGGTAGATGTGGAGCCTGCCCGGCTTGCACAACTGGGCATTCCCCTGACTCAGATCATGCAGGCAATCCAGAGTGAAGGGGCCAACATCCCGGGAGGTAGTGCACTGGCCGGCGGGAAAGTGTTCAGCATCAAAACAAGCGGGAACTATCAAAGCGTTGAAGACATCAAGAATACGATCGTATCCAGTGCTCAGGGACGGAACATCCTCTTGCGTGACATTGCAGATGTCTATACTGATTTTGCACCTGAAACGCACATCACACGGTTGAACGGTCACAGGGCTGTGTTTGTCAATGCTGCTCAGAAAGCAGGGGAGAACATCAGCCGTACCCAGGAGCAATATTTGCAAGTGCTGGATAACTTTGAAGAGCGATTGCCAGAGAATGTCGACATGGTGCTGCATTTCGATCAGGGCGAAAATGTCAATAAACGTCTCGGCGGACTGGGCGTGGACTTCATCATTGCCGTTACACTGGTGTTGATCACCTTACTCCCGCTGGGTACGCGAGCGTCGCTTGTGGTCATGATCGCGGTACCGCTGTCTCTCGCAATGGGAGTTGTAGTGCTGAATATATTCGGTTACTCCTTAAACCAATTGAGTATTGTTGGTTTCGTGGTGGCCTTGGGACTCGTAGTAGACGACAGTATCGTGGTTGTCGAAAACATCGAACGGTGGATGCGCGATGGTTTCTCACGCGTAGAGGCTGCCATCCGGGGCACACACCAGATTGCATTGGCGGTAGTGGGTTGTACTGCTACGTTGGCCATAGCATTTATGCCGCTGATGTTTATGCCTGAGACGGCAGGGGATTTCATCCGCAGCCTTCCGATGGCTGTTATCGGCTCGGTGATCGCATCCATGCTGGTTGCCTTGTTGGTCGTGCCTTTTCTGTCCAGCCGTCTGTTGAAACCCCATGAACACCCGGACGGCAATGCGGTATTGCGGTGGTTGCAGCGTACCATACACAACACTTATGCGGTATTGCTGGACAAGGCTTTGAAACGCCCGTGGCAGACCATCATAATTGCGGTAATGATTTTTGTAGCGGCGCTGGCGCTTATCCCGGTGATCGGGTTCAGTTTGTTCCCAGCCTCCGAGAAGCCGCAGTTCCTGATCCGTATCAACGCGCCCCTACAAGCGAACATCTATACCACAGATAGCATCGCGCGACGTATCGAATCAGAGCTGGAGGAAATGCCTGAAGTTCAGTATTTTGCCTCAAACGTGGGAAAAGGAAACCCGCGGGTTTACTATAATGTAGAACAGGCCAACGAACGGGCAGACTTCGCCGAAATCTTCGTGCAGTTGAAACCTGATACCTCGCCTAAGGAAAAAGAAGCGCTGATTGAAACGCTGCGGCAGCGCTGGACGCCTTACTTGGGGGCCAAGGTGGAGGTCAAGAATTTTGAACAGGGGGTTCCTGTAATATCACCCGTGGAAGTGCGGCTATTCGGAGACAACCTAGACACACTGAAGCGGCTCGCAGCCGGCGTTGAGACGATGATGGAACGCACGCCCGGCGCGTTGTATGTAAACAATCCGGTGCGTAACGACAAAACAGACATTCAAGTGCATATTCACCGGGATAAGGCGCTCGCGCTCGGAGTGCCTACAGCCAACATCGACCGCACCGTGCGCATGGTGCTGGCCGGAGTGGATGTGACCACTTATACGGATCCGGCAACAGACGCTGACGATTACCGCGTAAGGCTGAGCATACCCCGGGCTGCCTATCCGGATCTATCCGTATTTGATCGGATTTACGTCGATAATGCGCAGGGGAAAGCTATTCCCTTCAATCAGGTGGCATCGCTTCGACTGGCTCCGTCGCCCTCGGCCATCTATCACATTAATCGGGAACGTACTGTGTCTGTAAACTGTTTTGTGGATGCGGGGTATACCAACAGCGAAGTGATACAGGATGTTATCCGCCGGATGGATGAGATGCCCTTGCCACCGGGATACCATTACGAGATGGGCGGCGAGGTAGAAAGCCGGGAACAGTCATTTGGGGGCTTCGGAACGGTCATTCTCGTTACGGTGTTCCTGTTCATTGCGGTGTTGGTGCTGGAATTTAAAACGCTGAAGAGTACATTGATTGTGCTCTCTGTAATTCCTTTAGGTATCGTGGGCGCAGTGCTGGCGTTGCTGGTTACCGGGAATACACTGTCGTTTGTCGCCACTGTCGGACTGGTCGCGTTGGCTGGAATCGAGGTGAAAAATACAATTTTACTGGTTGACTTTACTAACCAACTCCGCAAAGAAGGATTGGAACTCAATGAAGCGATTGAAAAGGCCGGTGAAATGCGGTTTTTGCCGATTATCCTTACCTCGCTCACGGCCATCGGCGGCCTTTTGCCTATTGCTTGGTCCAGCAACCCCTTGATTTCGCCGTTGGCAATAGTGATGATCGGTGGCCTGATCAGTTCCACCCTGTTATCGCGCGTAGTTACTCCGGTAGTATATAAGCTGATGCCGCCCAGAGTTTAGTTCCGTGGTTCATTTGTCTTTTTTGATTTGCCCGGTCCGGACGCCTCCAGCGTTGGGCAATCCTTGAACCCGCTTTTGTTTCTTTGTGTCGGAGAAAGCCTTATCAGCCGTGGTGCTGCCCATTTCGCCTTTGCGGCTTTTGTCTTGGGCACCAGTTACCTTCTTTTTTTCCATGTCATCTCCTGTTGGTTTCCTAGAGTGGTAACAATGGAGATGGCCGATTGTTCAATCGATTTTGCTGTCGTCCTGCTGGCCAGCTGAGGGTGGTTCACCTTTTTTATTGTTGCTGGTGTGCTTCTTGCGTTCTCTCGCCTCAATTAGTTCGCGCAGGTTCCAGCGCTTAAGCAATATTTTGGTGGAGTAACGTTTGAGATGATACTTCTCTGGTTCGCCGATCAGGAAACCGAATGCATTCATCGAGGGGATAGCGTCAAACAAAACCTTGATCGTAGCGGTTAACGGCAGCGCCAGGATCAAGCCGGCAAGGCCGAAGAGCATGCCGCCCAGCAGAATGGAGATGATGGCCATGAGCGGATTGATGCTCACTTTGCTACCCACAATATTAGGGGTAATCACATTTCCTTCCAGGAATTGGACAACCTGAAACCAGGCGATCACACCAACCGCGTACCAGGCGTTGTCTTTTGTCGCCAATGCAAAGAGCGCGGGGAGAATAGAGCCTATCGCTATACCGATGTAGGGAAGGAGCATCAGCAATGAAGCCAGTGTTCCGAAAAACCATGCATATTGGATCCCCATGATCAGGAGGCCGCCGGTGTTGAGGATGGCGACAATCCCCATTACCGTGACAAGTCCCAATAGGTAGCTCTGTACTACGGTATAAATCTTATTGAGCGTGTTGTGCACAACCTCCTGCGGGGTGGTCCGGAATGCCCGGAAGAAAAACTCGCGGAAAAATACGCGGTAGTACAGGAGAAAGAACGAAAACAACGGGACGAGAACGGTTCCTGCCAGCAGATTGCCCAGGGAACCGAATGCGGCCGTGACATAAGAGGCCGCGTTGGACAGGATCTGATTGGCTTGTCCGCGCACGCGTTCCATCACTTCGGTGGGCTCCAGTCCGAACTGATCATGCAGCCACCGCTGGATGGTATCAAAGATAGAAAGGAATTTTGATTGGATCTCCGCGCCGTCCCTCCCGATGACGATAACCTGGTGGACGATGAACCACACCAGTCCCGATAGGATGGCAATGGCCAGTATAACGGCAAGCAGGGCCGAGAACGCCTTGCCGAACCGGAGCCTTTCCAGGAATACTGCTACAGGGTACAGCGAAATGGCAATCAGTATTGAGAACATCAGCGGTAGCAGCACACCTTGCAAAGTGTATAGCAAAGCAATGATCAATACCAGCGACAGGAGCGTTGCCGCAAGCTCCATGGCATAAGGTCGTTTGATGGGAGGCTTTTCCATGCTTTTAATTATGATACCAAAGTGAAATCGATCTGACGCTTGGCCAGGTCAACCTTTTTAACGCGGATACTAACCTCGTCACCAAGTTGGTACCGCTTTTTTTTCCGCTGTCCGATGATGGCATAGTTTTTTTCGTCCAAGGCGTAAAAGTCGTCCGTAATATCCCGCAGCCGGACCATGCCTTCGCACTTGTTCTCCTCGATTTCGACATACATGCCCCACTCGGTCACACCGGAAATGATTCCTTGATAGACTTCCCCCACTTGGTCCTGCAGGAACTCCGCCTGTTTATATTTGATGGATGCGCGCTCGGCGTCAGCCGCTTTTTTCTCCATCTGTGAAGAATGTTCGCATAACTTTTCGTAGGCCTCGGCATTTGCGGATTGCCCGCCGGCCAGATAATGTTCCAGTAGGCGATGAACCATCACGTCGGGATACCGCCGGATAGGTGAAGTGAAATGCGTGTAATAGTCGAAAGCAAGGCCATAGTGGCTGGTCTTCTTTGTAGTGTAGATCGCCTTGGCCATGGACCGTATAGCCAGCGTTGTGAGCACATTTTGTTCTTTGGTGCCTTCAATTCGCTCCATCAGGGCATTGAGTGAACGGGCGGTCTCCCGGTCTGATTTTGTGTTCAGCTTGTAACCGAAGCGTGCGGCAAACTGCGCAAATCCCGCGATAGTTTCCTGGTTCGGAGCGTCGTGTACCCGGTATACAAAGGTCTTTTTGTTTTTTCCCTTGGCCTGTTTACCGATGAACTCAGCAACGCGTTTGTTGGCCAACAACATAAAGTCCTCGATCAGCTTGTGAGCGTCCTTGCGCTCCTTGACATACACACCCAGCGGTTTCCCGTCTTTATCCAATTGGAATTTAACTTCCGTGGTTTCAAAGCTGATGGCGCCATGCTTGAATTTGCGGTCTCTTAGGATATAGGCAAGCTGGTTAAGCGTGAGCAATTCCTCACTGAACTCACCTGTTTTTTGGTCCAGGATTTCCTGCGCTTCCTCATAGCTGAATCGGCGGTCGGAGTGGATAATGCCTTTCCCAAACCATTCGTTGACGATGTTGGCGTGTTTGTCCATTTCGAATACGGCAGAAAAGACCAGCCGGTCTTCGTGTGGCCGCAACGAGCATAAGTCGTTTGAAAGCCGCTCCGGCAACATGGGGATGACCCGGTCCACCAGGTATACGGAGGTCCCGCGCTCAAAGGCTTCGCCGTCCAGGGCGGTGTCCGGGCGCACAAAGTGCGTTACATCCGCAATATGAACGCCGATTTCGTGATTGCCGTTGTCTAACTTGCGGATGGACAGGGCATCATCGAAATCTTTGGCGTCTACCGGATCGATGGTGAAGGTAGTGACTTCACGGAAGTCCCGGCGTTTGGCAATTTCGTCGGTGCTGATTTCGGCGGGAAACGCTTTTGCCTCATCTTCTACGGTTTTGGGGAATTCAAGCGGGAACCCGAAATCCGCCAGTATCGCGTTCATTTCGGTGTTGTTCTCGCCTTTCTTGCCAAGTACATGTTTGACCCGGCCCACAGGGTTTTTGCTTTCCGGCGGCCATTCAGTAATGGTCACAACCACTTTTTCACCGTCTTTTGCACCATTGAGATCCGCGAGCGGTACAAAAATGTCATGCAGCATCTTACGGTCATCGGCGATAAAAAACGCGAAGCGCGGGGATATCGTGACCGTGCCAGTGAACTCTGTACGGGCCCGCTCCAATATTTCAACCACTTCACCTTCTTTCCGCTTGCCCCGTCGCTTTTCGTATGTATGTACCTTAACCCGGTCACCGTGCAATGCTTGGCGAAGTTTCCGGGGCGCGATGTAGATGTCATCCTCGAATTCGTCTTCCGGAACGATAAACGCCGAACCGTCCGCTGTCATATCGACCCGGCCAGTTACAAAAGCTTTTAGTTCTTTAAGTGCGTATTTGCCCTTTTCAATCTCTTTGAACCGTCCTGCTTGAACTTCCTCTTTGAGAATCTCCTGAATAGCGCCGCGCGACTCCGGATCATTCAGATTAAGCTTGGCCGCGACCTGCTTGTAGTTCAAGGGCTTGTTTCCGGATTTTTCGATGACATCCGAAATCAACTGAGTGAGTATATGTTTAAATGCGTTAGTTTTCTTGTTTGACATATCTTATTTTTTTATTCCTTTCCGCCATCATCAGCAAAGCTGACGTGGTGCTGATCAATGAGTGGCTCGCCCCGCAGACGGCGCAAGATCTGCGCCGTGGTAATGACGTCTTTTTCACAATAAATGCGAATGCGCTCCAAATTGTTTTCTTCGTAATAGACCTGGTGTACGTTTTCTCCACTGATGTCATCTTTAGGTGTCGGAATTTCCAGAACAGCAGCCATCAGGCTCAGGGATGTACTGCCTCTGAAATCACCGAACCGCCATAGCTCCATGGTATCCAGCAAGTTGGTCTCCCAAGGCTTTTTGCTTGATATATCCAGCTGTGGGGGAATGGGTAGACCATTGATCACTGATCGCTTGCAGATGTAAGGGAAGTCGAAACTCTTAGCATTGTGTCCGCAAAGAATCAGACTGTTTGGTTGTCGCTCCATGAGTTTGACAAAATCGGACAGAAGTTGGCGTTCGTCAGATTCAACGAACGACTTTACGCGGAATCCCATGTCTCCGTTCCTTTGGTGGAATACGCCCACCGATAGGCAGACGATCTTGCCGAATTCAGCATATAGTCCCGCAGTAGGATAGGCGTCCGCAGGCATCTGGTCCTCCCGAAGGAGATGCTTCACTTTCTGCGCCCATAATTCCTGCAGCAGTTTCGGCAACTCTTCGAAAGACTTTCGCTGACTAACGGTCTCAATGTCGAGTACCATTACCTGATTCAGATCTATGCGTTCGAGTACGGTCATTTTTGTTTTGACACCACGGTGCGATGGGGGAGGTGTTCTGGTAAACACCTTGCCCACACCAGTGAATTCCTAAAGATATAAAAAAATCCGGTTCTTTCTTTTGTGCAAAATTAATTCCCGTTCCGCTGACGGCTAGGCGTACATTTTTCGTTAAGTTAACTTATGAATTATATAAGTCGATTTAAAAATTTGATTTTACGTTTGTTACATATACGATTGCTAAAAATTTACCAATATTTTTCATTCTGATTTAGCTTAAATAAGACGCATTCAAGCCAAACGGAAGAAGGTTTGCGGAATATTCCTGCCACGCTATGATCCGCTAAAGCCGGTGTAGTAATTTTTACTTTAGTATAGAATATGCACTAAATTGAAAACCAAAGATGTGTAATTGTTTTGCTATAACGTTAGCAAAAATTAATTGTCAATTTTAGCTTTCACGTTGTTGTACGGAAGCGTCAAGAAATAGACAGGAAGAACGTTAGTTTTTTTCGGTGAGCGATTTGCACTGCGCGCAAAGTCCGACAGCATTTACCCCTATGGAGTGAAGCTGATAGCCGTCCGGCAGACTGATTTTAGGTATCTTGAAATCGTTAAGGCAGTAGATACTGTTGCAAGAAGAGCAGATGAAGTGCACGTGTTCGTCATGATGATGGTGTTCATCACAGTCTGTTGAGCACAAGGCATAGGTGGCCGTACCGTGCAAGTCAAATATTTTATGAAGAATGCCTTTTTCTTCAAATGTCGCCAACACCCGATAAAGGGTTACGCGGTCTACGGAATCTCCGAGTAATTTTTCGAGTTCCGGTTGGGATATAGCGGTGTCTTTAGCCGATACAATATGCAGGACACGTAGGCGAGGCTGGGTCACCTTGAGCTTGTTCTGACGGAGTAGCCGGATAAATTTTTCTTCGGCTACGCGTTGCTCTTTTGCTGTTGCTGTCAACATAAGCGCCTCGTTTTAATTGGCCCGCGCACATGGCGCGGGCCCGATGCTGATTTATTTTCCGGCGGCTTTAGCGTGGTCTGCAAGGAACTGTGCAAGGCCGCTGTCGGTGAGCGGGTGCTTGAGAAGGCCTAAGATTGCAGATAACGGGCCGGTCATTACGTCGGCGCCGATTTTGGCACACTCGATGATATGCGTAACGTGCCGGATGGAGGCAGCCAAAATCTGCGTCTCGAATCCGTAGTTGTCATAGATCAACCGGATATCTTCAATCAACCCTAATCCGTCTGTTGAAACGTCATCCAGCCGTCCGATAAACGGAGACACATATGTTGCTCCCGCTTTCGCTGCCAAAAGCGCTTGTCCTGACGAGAATACCAATGTACAGTTTGTCTTGATACCGCTGCTGGTGAAGTACTTGATGGCCTTTACGCCTTCCTTGATCATCGGTACCTTCACCACGATCTTGTCGTTAAGCTTAGCTAACGCTTCACCTTCCTTTACGATGTTGTCGAAATCCGTGGAAATCACTTCAGCACTCACATCGCCCTCCACGATGTCGCAGATGGCTTTGTAGTGGTTGATAATGTTTTCCTCTCCGGTGATGCCTTCCTTGGCCATTAGGCTCGGGTTGGTCGTTACTCCATCCAAAACACCCAGGTCCTGGGCTTCCTTGATCTGCTGCAGATTGGCGGTGTCAATGAAAAATTTCATGTTTTTAAACTTATACGTATAAAGTGAACTCTGAATCTCAGTTTGTAAAATTAACGAAAATGTGGTAAATACCGAAATCTGGTTTGACTGTGTGATCAGCGTGTTCAGGCCATGGTATGACTTTTGTATATAGATGAAGGTGAATATCTTCCGGGCACTAAAGCATCGTAATTACAGGCTGCATTTTATCGGACAGGCGATCTCCTTGCTGGGAACCTGGATGCAACGGATTGCGGTGAGCTGGCTGGTCTACCGGCTAACGGAATCGGCATTCGTGCTGGGACTGATCTCCTTCGTCGCATTGATCCCCTCGCTTGTTTTATCACCATTCATCGGCAGTTTTGTAGATCGTCATCAGAAATACCGGATTGTCGTCACCACACAGTTTGGATTGATGCTACAAGCCGGGGTGCTTGCGTTAATGGTTTTTTTAGGGTATTACAGCGTGTGGTGGATCGGTTTGCTCAGCTTTATGCAAGGGGTTATCAATACCTTTGATGTTACGGCCAGACAATCCCTGATGGTGGAACTAGTGGACGATAAAGCTGATCTGCCCAACGCCATAGCGCTTAATTCTTCGGCCTTTAACGCGGCCCGCATGGTGGGGCCGGCTGTTGGAGGCATATTGCTAAGCATGTACGGCGAGGCCGTCTGCTTTGGCGTTAATTTCGTGAGTTTCATTGCTGTGATCGGTTCGCTGCTCGCGATGCGGCTTAAGCCGAAACCTATTCTTGCCAAACAGGAAAGTACGTGGAAGGGATTAAAGGAAGGCTTCAATTACCTAAGGCACTCTCCACATATAATGTCACTTATCCTGTTGCTGGCATCTTCAAGCTTACTGATCATCCCGTACACTACGCTGCTTCCAGTTATTGCACGGGAGATGTTCAGTGGCGATGCCACCACATTCAGTTGGTTTGAGAGTGCGGCGGGCTTGGGTGCCATGATAGGCGCAATCTATATGGCCCGGACGCAGGTAGGAACCAATTTGCGTTTCCGCGTAATGAAGGCTGCTGCATTGTTTTCACTGGCCATATTAGCCCTTTCTTTTGCGTCATGGCTGCCACTGGCACTATTGAGCACCTTATTGGCCGCTATGGGGATGATGGTGCAGAACTCCAGCATTAATACTTACATTCAGACCCACTCAATGCCTGCATACCGGGCCAGGGCGATCAGTTATTACATTATGGCGTTCCAAGGGGTATTTCCCCTTGGAAGCCTATTGGTTGGTGCGCTGGCCAGCGCCTGGGGCATTCACTATACATTGATTTTCCAGGGGACCGCCGGGGTGGTCATCACGCTTACATTTGTGATGTATATCTGGCTGCATATAAACCGTCGGTATATTCCTACTGAAACAATCCATTAATATCAACGATCCCAGAATGCTGGTGGCTCGATATTCAACGAACGGAGGTATACGTAGCCCTGCCCCCTATGGTGGATTTCGTTGTCAATAAAGTAAAAAAGGAGCCACCAGACCTGGCCTTCCCACTGGCCGTAGGCTTTGTCGATCTCCTGTAGTCTAGCTGCGGTGACTTGGGGCCATACCTGACTAATATAATCCGTGCTCCAATCCCATAAACGGAGAATACCCTCTTTAGCGGTTGGATTGACATCAAGCCCTTCAGCTCCAGGCAGATCCTGCAATTCTCTCCATTCGGCTGTAGCAATGCCATGTGCGCCGGTAGCTCCCATACGGTTAAGTTCCATTGCGAGTTCGGCAAACGGCCGCATACCTCCAATAGCATAGGAAAAAAGCTTGTCTTCTGGGAACGCTTCGATGATCCGTCGGGTCAAGCCGCGATGCCCCTGCCAATGCTCCAGTAATTGAGCGATACTGATTGTTGTGCCTTTCTGTAGTTTTTCCATGATCCGTTGTTTTTAATAATATAGAACAAAGAAAACGACAGGTGCTGACAACCCTATGGCAGGGCTAGGAAAAAAGTTGAACCGGATTTTCCGGGCGTCCAAACCTTTTGGGGATATTTAGCCGCATAGTCATAGATCAGCTGCATCATATAGTGATTGCTGCTATAGCGGGTAAGTGATTCCTTGACCGCATCGGGAGTATTCATATCTCCGTGCCGACTGATGTATCCCATTCCGTAGAGTTGTCCTTCTTCCACCCAGATGCAACTCTGTTCATCATCATTCCGCCCCCGGTCCAAAATGGCAAAACCGGGAAGGTATTGCTGAAGATGATCAAGTGCGCGCTGTACCCGTTGATTATAGGCGGCCGGACCGGCATCCGCATCGGTACAATCAGCGCCTATGGAGGGAACCATTACAGAGCTGGGCCGGTACGAGGTGCCGAATCCGCATCGTTCCGGGTGCAGCTCAAACGTGGTGAGCAGTTTCCGTAGCAGATTAACAGCATCGAGTTGTTTATTGAACAATTGCACGTGTTGCTGCTGTCTACTATGTTTTCCTACCGCGAGGCGTAGATATCCGTTCTGATCCTCATACACATACAGTGCATACTTTGGTTCAAAGCGCTTCAGTGCCCGGTTGTAGGCCGGCCAAAGACGGTGGATTTCTGCCGCTTCCAGCAACAGTGCCATGAGTTCAGTGCCGGTCTTTTCATACGAAACAGAATAAATGTCCCTCAGGAAATGTTGTCGCTGGGGGTGAGGATTATGCCCGGTAAAATGTTGTAATACCCGGTTCCGTATATCCCTGGCCTTGCCCACATAGACCACTTTGCCCATCCGGTCCCTGAAATAATAAACACCCGGTCCATTTGGAAGTGCGTCAACATCTTCCCGCGGCAAGTTTGGAGGGAGCTGTTGGTGCTTTGATGTCGTCTTCAGCATTTCAGTTGCAACGCCAGCCGTGTCCCAGGTCAGTAGCTGAGTAAAAAGCACCGCCGTGGCCCGGGCATCACCCCCGGCGCGGTGACGGTCTACAATCGGGATACCCAGCGCATCGCAAAGTCTCCCCAGACTGTAGGAACGGAGTCCAGGCCTGATTTGACGGCTCATCCGCATCGTGCACAATTTTGGTGCTGTATACCGGTATCCGGCGGCTTCCAGATGATGCCGGACAAAGGAATAATCGAAATTAACGTTGTGTGCAACAAATACCCTGTCGCAAAGCAGCTTATAAATCTGTGGCGCCAGATCAGTGAAGGTAGGGCTGTCCGCTACCATCTGGTCGGTAATTCCTGTCAGCGCCTGTATAGACAGGGGAATCGGATATTGCGGATTGATAAGTGATTCAAACTGTTCCACCACTTCACTGCCGTTATGGACCAGAATGGCAATCTCCGTAATGCCGTTGCCGGCTGCGTGGCCCCCTGTGGTTTCAATGTCCACAATGGCATACTGGATTTCGCTGTACATCCGTCTCATCGAGACAAATATACTAAAATCATTAGTTACATCAACGATGCCTTCAAACCGTAGTGCTTCGGATACCATTCAACGAAACGCCGGACACCGGCGTCCACGGTAGTCTGAGGATGGTAGCCGAAGTGGGCCGCCAGTTTACTGACATCTGCCCACGTCCTTTCCACGTCTCCGGGCTGCATAGGTAGGGGCTTTATGATCGCCTTTTTGCCGGTGTGCCGTTCTATGGACTCGATGAAATCCAACAGCTTGACCGATTTGCCGTTGCCGATATTATAAATGTTGTATCGGTTTTCCGGCGTCTCTTCTGTGCTGCGGGAGCCAGTGATAATGCGTGTCACGCCGTCAACGATATCGTCGACGTAAGTAAAATCGCGCCAAAGGTTTCCTTCATTGAACAGAGGGACGGGGATCCCTTTCAGGATAGCATCTGAAAAAAGAAACATCGCCATATCAGGCCTGCCCCAGGGGCCGTAAACAGTGAACAGCCGGAGACCTGTGGTCCGCAACCCATACAGGTGGCTATAGCTGTATGCAGCAAGCTCATTGCTCTTTTTCGTGGCCGCGTAAAGGCTGGCGGGGCGGTCGGCCTGATCGTCCTCATGGAATGGGATTTTATTGTTCATGCCATAAACTGAAGAGCTGGATGCGTAGATCAGATGTTCTATGCTATGACGCTTGCAGCACTCCAGTATATTCATAAAACCAACGATGTTGGACTGAATATATGCCTGAGGGTTCTCAAAGGAATAGCGCACACCAACCTGCGCGGCCATATTGACCACTATATCAAATCGCATTTCGGTGAAGAGGGCGTCAAGTGCCGCAGCGTCCGTAATGTCCGTTTTCTGGAATCGGTAATCGGAATAAACCTCGCTCTGGATCGCTGTATTGTCGAGTATCCGGTTCCGCTCAATCCCACAGATCATCAGCCGGGCGTATTTGAGGTTCACGTCGTAGTAGTCATTGATGTTGTCCAGGCCTACGACGTTATGTCCGTTTTTCAATAGCTGTTGCACGAGATGGAAGCCTATAAAGCCGGCGGCACCGGTCACTAAGATGTTCAGTTTTTTGCGCGATGACATTAGATTAGCTGTTTTCTGTTATTTTAACCAATAAATAACGGGTCAGTTGGCGTTGCCTGGTCCGAGGATTCAGAAACGCGGGCTTCACCATCGTGATCCGGTATTGATATGCTTCGGTTACCTTCCTGTAAGCGAGCCCCATATCCTTCAGTAGCTCGAGGTCCGACTCCGTAACAAATAAATATCGGCCGGTTTCCCGAGGCAAGGACTCCAACGGCAGCCGCCGTATGTTGGTGCCGGTATAAAAGTCAAGCGTCCAATTTGTGTATGATACAGGCATTACCAGTTCTGCCGGCTGGATGTTTGATGCCTTTACCTGTTTGGCAATTTGCAGTCCGGCCTGGTACTGGGTAAGAACGGGATAGAACTCTGAATTCAAAAAGACGTTTAACATGACGGCGAAATATACGGAGACCGCCACAAACCGCTGCAGGGCAGGAAAGCGCCGGTGGGCTGAACGGATCATCAGAACCAAGGCCGACCCGGTTATGATAAGTCCGGCAATGCTCGGGATACCAAAAGCGAATGCAGCCAGATAAACCATCAGTGCCAGGCCCACGCCGATCAAGAGATACTGGAAGGGGAAATAACGGTATAGCAATATCCTCGGACGCTTAGCCGCAAGTTCCGTTGCGTAAGATGCTGCCAGTATACTTGCAACCGGTATCAGGCTGTTAAGGTAGTGGGGCAGCTTGAATTTGGAAAAACTGAATACCAGCATGACAGTCCAGAAACCACCTGTCGTGAGGAATTCGTACCCCTTGATTCTTGTGAATTTCGTTTTTATGAAGAACGCCGTCCGGTGGAATACGGCGCCGTACAACAGCACCGAAAAGGGGATAAACACCCAGAGCAGGGTATGGAAAAAAAAGAGATAATCCGAACTGGCCGTGCCGAAGTCTTCTCCGCTGAACCGCTTGAAGCTCTGATCCCACAAAATGTAGCGCACGCCCGAAACATTGGTTTCTCCCCGGATTATCAGTTCAGGATGCAGATCGAATTGTATGTAATAGGCGTATACTACAGGAGAAACACCGAGAACGAATACGAGCAGTCCCCATAGTACCCTCCAGCGGAAAAAGCGAGACCATGCACGACTGTATGCCAAATAGGAGAGGACGCACAAACCGATGATGCCTACACCAACCATACCTTTGGAACCTAGTGCCATGGCGGCACCCAACCCTCCTAGCAGGATGTGATAGGTCCGTCCGTTGCTGATGAATGCGATGGTGTGGTATATGCCCAGCGCAACGGCTCCTGTAAGGATGGCATCCGTCCGGACATCGTGGGCAGAGAGGATGATGGTCTGAGCGGAAAGGAACATCAGCGCGGCGATATGCGCCACCGTTTTCCGGTACAGCAGGCTGCCCAATCTGTAGGTACATGCGGCCGCCATGACCAGAAAAAGAAGACTGGGTATACGATAGGCAATGGTGTTGATGCCAAATATTTTCATGGAGAGCGCTGCCAGCCAGAAGTGAAGGTGGGGTTTATCCAGATAGGGACCATCGCCCTTGTAAATGTGGAGAAAGTCGTTGTCCAAAGCCATCCGCATGGCCATAGATGCATGCTGGGCTGCATCATTCTCCATAAGTGGAACGAACAAACCTAAAAGGTAAACCACTGAAAGGGCTATGTATAGAAAAAGGAACTGCTTTCTTTCCGGCAGAAAGTTCATTTTCGTTTAATTTCGATAACTTTGGTCACGATTTAACGTAGTACGGCGCACCAGCAAAAATAAGTGGTTTGGGGCGCAAATAGCAACACTCCTGTGATGAATAACCAGCTTTTTTACTCTGTCGTGATACCGCTCTACAATGAGGAAGGAAACGTCAAAGCGTTGATATCGGCGGTAGACCAGGTCTTGTCGGACTATCGGTACGAATTGATACTGGTGGACGATGCCTCCACTGATAGGACCCGACGAATCATTGAAGAGCTTGCGCATCCGCGAACTGTGCTGATCGCATTCAAGAAGAACTACGGACAGAGCTCGGCACTTATGGCCGGGATCGACTATGCACGGGGCGATTATATTATTACACTGGACGGTGACCTGCAGAACGATCCGGCCGATATACCGATGATGGTGGATATGCTTGAAGGGGGCGATTATGATCTGGTGGTAGGCAGACGGCACAAGCGGAAAGACAACTTCCTGCGCACACTGCCTTCCCGGGTGGCTAACGCTATTATCCGGTACACGACGCAGCTGCAGATCAAAGACCACGGATGCGCGTTGAAGGTTTTTACGAGGGAAACAGCAAAAGGCCTCCGGCTATATGGCGAGCAGCATCGCTTCATCACTCTGCTGGCCCATTTTGACGGAGCAAGAATCACCGAAGTCGATGTACGGCATCACGCGCGCCGTGCAGGGGTATCAAAATACGGTATGGGGCGAACCTTTAAAGTAATCAATGATCTGTTGTTGTTGCTTTTTACGCAGCGCTATCTTCAGAAACCGATTTATCTGTTTGGGAATCTTGGACTGGTAACCTTTCTGTTGGGAGGTATAATCAACATCTATTTGCTCATCGACAAGCTTATGGGTAATGAGATCGGCGGGCGGCCGCTCCTTATACTGGGCGTGCTATTGGTGTTCGTCGGTATCCAATTTTTCACCATAGGCATTTTGGTAGATCTCCAGATGAAGACATATTATGAAACTCAGGACAAAAGACCATTCAACATCCGGCAAATATCTACGTTCAGTGAACTGGAGAAAGGCATGGAGCAGCCTGGCTAAGGCAGCCGTCAGCGCGATCTTCCTTTATCTGGTGATAGTCAAGATCGACTTCAAGACCGTTTGGGCATTGATCGGTAGAGGCAATCCCTTTTACATCGCTGCAGCACTATTGGTCTTTATATGGTCCCAGTGGGTGTCGTCCAACCGATTATTGATCTATTTCAAAGCCAATCGGTTCCATCTCAGTCCAATGAGCAATCACAGACTTTATCTGGTCGGAATGTTCTATAATTTTTTTATTCCGGGCGGCATAGGCGGCGATGCTTATAAGGTTTATGTTCTTCATAAGCGGTTTGACTGGGGAGTCAAGGCTTTAGGGATCAGCGTATTGAACGACAGGATTTCGGGGTTCGTTGCTATTGTAATTCTGATTGAAATCTTGCTTGCCTGGGCGATGCCCGGTAACTGGCTGTTTTTGGTTCCTATTGGATGCGGTACCACGCTCCTTGTTGCCTATATGGCACTTGGCAGGTTCTTCCCGGGTTTTAAAACTGTTTTTTTTCATGGCCTTGGCTATTCCTTGGTGGTCCAAATGCTTCAGCTATGCTGTATCTATCTTATTCTCCTGGCACTGCGGGCACATGGCGATGTGCCCGTCTATTTACTCGTATTCCTTATCAGCGCCGTTCTGAGTGTTATTTCGTTTTCAGGCATTGGCGTACGCGAATGGCTGTTCCTGCAGGCAGCTCAATTGTATGCGTTTGATGCTGAAACCGCCGTTTCCGTAGCACTCCTGTTTTCATTTCTCACCGCTTTGGTCTCCCTGGTCGGTCTGGCTTTCCAGATCAAAACCATCCCGTTAAAGCGCACGGACAGCGCAGCGTGATAGCGAAGCCCGCCTATTGATATCCGAGTAGCCGAAGAACTTGCTTGCTGTTCTGCTCCTCGCCAAACACTTCAAAGTTGAACGTCTCATCACGGTTGCGGCGGATAAGGACATGTTTCGGTGAAGGGAGCAGGCAGTGATGGATACCGCCGTACCCGCTCAATACTTCCTGATACGCGCCGGTATGGAAAAAACCGAGGTATTGCAGCTTGCGTGTCTTCGGCATGAACACGCTGTTGATGTGCGCCTCCTGGCTGTAGTAGTCCTGTCCGTCGCAGGTAATGCCGCCCAGATTGACCCGTTCGTATTCGGCATCCCAGTTGTTGATGGGCAGCAGGATGTACTTTTGATTCAGGGCCCATACGTCCGGAAGGTTAGTGATAAAGGACCCATCCAGCATCAGCCATTTTTCCCGGTCATTCTGCTGTTTCCTGCCGATCACTTTATACAATATACCTGATGCCTCAGCCACTGTGTACTTTCCGAACTCAGTAATAATGTCCGGCTCCATGACGTCGTGGACGGCACAGATCTGTTTAATGCGATTGACGATTTCGTTGACCATATATTCGTAATCGAAATCGTGAACCAGGGAATCCTTGAAAGGCATGCCGCCGCCGATGTCCAAGGTGTCCAGATCAGGGTTGATCTTCTTGAATTTGCAATAGAGCGTCACGTATTTCTCCAGTTCGTTCCAGTAGTAAGGCGTATCGGAGATGCCCGAATTAATGAAGAAATGGAGCAACTTAACACGGAAATTCGGATTCGGAGCTACCTTGTTGTTGTAAAAATCGAGGATGTCCTCCAAACGTATTCCCAAACGGGAAGTATAGAAAGGAGAGTCCGGCTGCTCTTCCGCTGCAATCCGTATGCCCAGGTTACAAGGTTCCTCGAGCTCCACCTCATCGTCGTAAATATTGAACTCTTCCTTATTGTCCAGCACCGGTATAATGTTCTTATAACCATCATGCAGCATATCAATGATGTACTGCTTGTATTGATAGGTCTTGAAGCCGTTGCAGATGACGGTGATATCTTTATTGACAACCCCTTTCTTTTCCAGGGCATCGATCATGGGCATGTCGAATGCTGAAGAGGTCTCCAGGTGAATATCGTTCTTAAGCGCTTCTTCCACCACATGTTTGAAGTGGGAACTCTTTGTGCAATAGCAATATTTGTAGGAGCCGCGGTAATTATGTTTCAGTATCGCGGTTTGGAACAGGATCTTGGCCTGTTGTATCTTCTTGCTGATAATAGGCAAGTATGTAAACCGGAGGGGCGTCCCATACGTCTCGATCATTTCCATGAGATTAAGGTCATGGAAATACAATTCGTCGTCTATGATTTCAAATCCGTCTTGGGGAAACCCTACGCTTAGGTCAAGAAATTCCTGATAGCTCTGCATTTTTTCATATTTTTGGCAAAGATATGGTTTCGCCAGAAAACGAAATATATATCTAATGTAAATTTGCGATTTCGATTACTGGTGCTAAGGAATTAATGCTTAAATACTTACATGACCAATTCATTACTACAGCAACTTGTTCAACATACTAAGCAAGCAGTCAACGCGTTATACCAAGCTGATATACCGGAGAACCAGATCACTGTTCAGGAGACAAGAAAGGAATTTGAAGGACAATTGACCATTGTTGTCTTTCCTATGACCAGGTTCTCCAAAAAGTCCCCGGAGGCCACCGGAACGGAGATCGGTACATACTTGCAGCAGCATATGCCCCAACTGGCGGCTTTCAATACCATCAAGGGTTTTCTCAATCTTAGCCTCACCGACGCTTATTGGACGGACCTCTTTAAAACACTTATTGTTCGGGAAAGTTTCGGTACGTTTCCCGCTAATGGCAAAAAATTGATGGTTGAATATTCGTCACCCAATACCAATAAGCCCTTGCATCTCGGACACGTCCGCAACAACCTGCTGGGCTATTCGGTCGCCGCTATTCTGAAAGCTTACGGCTACGAGGTGATAAAAACTAATCTGGTCAATGACCGCGGGATACACATTTGTAAGTCCATGCTGGCCTGGCAGCGATGGGGCAATGGAGAGACACCTGCCTCAAGCGGCTTAAAAGGAGACCATCTCGTTGGGAAATATTATGTACGCTTCGATCAAGCGTATAAGGAAGAGGTGGAAGTCTTGAAGACTCAAGGAGTCAGTGATGAGGAAGCCAGGAAACAAGCGCCGATTATCAGGGATGCGCAGGAAATGCTGCGGAAGTGGGAGGCGGGAGATGAAGAAGTGATTTCGCTCTGGAAAAAAATGAACGACTGGGTCTACGCGGGTTTTGAAGAGACTTATGGGCGTTTAGGCGTAGATTTCGATAAATATTATTACGAATCGGACACGTACCTGTTGGGCAAGGACATTATTCAGGAAGGGCTGGAAAAAGGAGTCTTTTTCCGGAAGCCTGACAACTCCGTATGGATCGACCTTAGCGCGGAAGGGCTTGACGAAAAACTCGTGTTACGGGGAGACGGTACATCCGTATACATTACCCAGGACCTTGGTACCGCCCAATTGAAATACGACGAGTTCAATATGGATGAATCCATCTATGTAGTAGGGAACGAACAGGATTACCACTTCAAAGTCTTGTTCCTGATACTAGAGAAATTGAGGCGTCCCTGGGCCAAAGGCCTGTTCCACCTTTCGTATGGCATGGTTGACCTTCCATCCGGTAAAATGAAATCCCGTGAAGGGACGGTAGTGGACGCCGACGATCTGATGGATGAGATGATCGAAACGGCCAGGGAACGTACAGAAGCGCTGGGCAAGACGGAAGGGCTCACTGATCCGGAAAAAGCCAGCCTCTACCACATGATCGGCATGGGGGCACTCAAGTACTTCCTGCTGAAGGTGGAACCGAAAAAACGGTTGCTGTTCGATCCCAATGAATCCATCGATTTCCAAGGACACACCGGACCGTTTATCCAGTATACGCACGCCCGTATTAAATCGGTACTGTCCAAAGGCGGTTACTCAGCGTCAACACCGGTCGGATTACCACAGGCACTCGCGCCGAGTGAACGTGACCTGATCCAGATCCTCAGCAGTTATCCGGCCACCGTAGTTGCGTCAGCCACAGCATTCAGCCCTGCGCAGCTGGCCAATTATTGTTACGAGGTGGCCAAGCAGTATAACAAATTCTATCACGAGGAAACGATTCTCAAGGCAGAAGACGGTGTGGTCCGTGATTTCAGGTTGCATCTGTCAGCCGCCACCGCCCGTATAATTGCTAAAGGTATGAATCTGTTAGGTATCGATGTGCCGGAAAGGATGTAAGCAATGGGAACGGTAAATGTTGGTCTGATAGGTTTCGGTATGGCGGGACAGGTATTCCATGCCCCTGTCATCAGTGCTGTTGAAGGATTGCGGCTGCATAAAGTGAGTGCACGGAAAACCGAACACCTTAAGATGCTCTCGGAACGGTTCCCGGAGGTTATTCCGGTGGGCAGTGCTGAAGAAATAATCTATGCGGATGACGTGGAGCTGGTGGTCATTGCCACTTCCAATGACATGCACTATCCACTGGCAAAGGCAGCTTTGCAGGCAGCAAAGCACGTGGTCGTTGAAAAACCATTCACCAACGCGACTGCCGAAGCCGACGAGCTGATCGCATTGGCGGACCAGCAGAACCGGCTGTTGACAGTACACCACAATGCCAGGTGGAACAGCGATTACCTGACCGTGAAGAAGGTTGTCGAAAGCGGCCGTTTGGGTAGGTTGGTTTCTTTTGAAGCCCGTTATGACCGCTTCCGCAATTATCTGAGACCAAATGCGTGGCGCGAGGCTGATCTTCCGGGATCTGGAATCCATTACGATCTGGGGGCACATTTGATCGATCAGTCGCTGCAGCTTTTCGGACTGCCGGAAGCTATTACTGCGGACCTCCGCAAGCAACGTGAAGGGGTAAGGGCGATTGACGACTTTGAACTTATTCTGCATTATCCGCAGCTCAAGGTCTCTCTGAAAGGGAGTATGTTGGTGAAAGAGCCGACACCCCGTTATGCACTCTACGGAACAGAAGGAGCGTTTGTGAAATATGGCGTTGATCCGCAGGAGGCGGCGTTGAAGGCAGGCGGGTCGCCGCAGGCAAATCCCGACTGGGGGACGGAGAACCGGGAAATTTGGGGCAAACTGAACATTTGGCAGGGTGAAAGTGACACCATTGAATATATAGAAAGCGAGCGGGGTGACTATCCCGCATTCTACCGCAATGTTTATGAGGCCATCAACGGAATCAGGCAACCGGCCGTAAAAGCTGAAGATGCGCGTAACGTGATCCGACTGCTTGAGATGGCCGAAAAGAGCTGGCATGAACAGCGGACCGTGACCACGGATTGGTAAATGGTGAGTCTAACGTACGATGCGATAATCATAGGAGGCGGGGCATGCGGCCTTATGTGTGCGGCGCAGGCCGGCATGCGGGGAAAACGTACGTTGGTTCTGGAGCGCAATGACCGCCCCGGAGCCAAAATTCTCATTTCAGGTGGCGGACGCTGCAACTATACTAACCTAAATACATCCACGGCCAATTTTGTATCAGCCGCGCCTGACTTTGCTCATGAGGCCTTATCCAGATGGACCGTTGCCGACACGATCAGTTTTTTTGAACGTCACGGCATTTCCGGTCAGGAGAAGACGCTTGGACAGCTTTTTCCGGTAAGTAATCGCGCAAAGGATGTGGTCCGCGTATTCGCGACGCTCCTACAGCGTTATCGGCAGGTTATTAGTTTAAACAGCAAAGCGTTGTCCGTAGATCGGATGGCTGATGGGAGTTTCCGGGTAACGTATGAGAAAGATGGCGCCGTAGCACAAGCTACGGCAAGTGCAGTCGTTATGGCAAGTGGCGGATTACCAGTTGCCAAGCTGGGTGCTAGCGATTTTGCCCTGCGCACAGCCCGCCGGTTTGGGATAGAGGTAGTCCCGACAGCGCCGGCACTGGTGCCGCTGACTATCACCGGAAAGGACGCGGACTGGTTTGCGGCGCTTTCCGGAAATACGGTTTTCTGTAGGGTATACAACGATCGCATAGGCTTTGAAGAGCAACTTTTATTTACGCACTGGGGGTTGAGTGGCCCGGCCATTCTGCAGATTTCGTCCTATTGGCGGCCCGGCGAGACCATTACCATTGACCTCCTTCCCGGGCGCTCCATGGCAACGATCCTTCAACAGGAACGGGCGGACGGCGGACGGCGGTTGGTCGGCCAGGTACTCCATGATTTTTTCTCGCGCAAATTGGTCGACGCCATGGGGAAGTTTCTCCCATTGTCTACCAAGGTGGCGTCGTTGAGCAAAGCGGATGCTAAGCATATCGTTAACTTTATTCATGGATTTACGATCAAACCTGCCGGTGATAAAGGGTATGACAAAGCAGAAGTTATGCGTGGCGGCGTGTCGACTCCCGAACTGGACCCTACAACGCTGCAGGCATGGAAAGTGCCGCGATTGTATTTCGGCGGCGAATGTGTGGATATGACAGGCTGGCTCGGCGGGTACAACTTCCAGTGGGCATGGGCCAGCGGTCACCTGATTGCCCAGTCAATTTGATCGTTTTTTTTTGTTGTATGAGCTAAAACGGTTTATTATTTTTGACTGATTATAAACTTGATTAATGGAAAAAACCGTATCAACAGCGGCCGGTGTTGCAGTAACTAGCAGCCAACATGCCAAACTTACCGAACGCAAATATTGGATCGTATTCGGCTTCGTAACGTTATTGTTTTTGCTATGGGGCGTCGCGATCACGATGGGTGACGTCTTAAACAAACACTTCCAGAACGTGCTCGGCGTGAGTAAGGCGGAATCTGGCCTCGTGCAATTTTCGATCTTCGGAGCGTACGCCGTGATGGGGATTCCTGCGGGACTGTTCATGAAACGGTTTGGTTATAAGCCGGGCGTAATCCTTGGGCTGACGCTGTATGCACTGGGCGCATTCATGTTTGTGCCTGCAGCCAATGCGGAATCATTCGCGTTTTTCCGCGTAGCACTTTTTGTTTTGGCCTGCGGACTGGCTACCTTAGAAACGGTAGCCCACCCATTTATTGCTGCGCTGGGGCTTCAGGATTCAAGCGACAGGCGCATCAATTTTGCTCAATCATTCAATGGGCTGGGTACCATCATTGGTCCGACTTTGGGAAGCTATTTCATTTTGAGCGGGACAATCGGTCAGCCGGGAAGCCTGACGTCTGTCAAGATGCTTTACGTAGGTATAGGCGTCGTCATTACCGCGGTGGCTATTGCATTCAGCATGTTACGGGTTCCTGCGCTACCGACGGAGCACGCTGGTGCCGCAGTTACCCACGGAGGGGAGACGAAGTCCCTGAAACCGTTGTTCCGGCACCGGCACTTTATCTGGGCCTGCGTCGCCCAGTTTTTCAATGCAGCAGCACAAGGGGGCACCTGGGCTTTTTTTATTAACTATGGCCATGAAAAAATGGGGCTCGCTGACGAGGTGGCCGGCTACTATTTTGCCGTGAGTATGGTGATGATGACCGTGGGGCGTTTTGTGGGGACATTTCTGATGAAGTACATTGCGCCGAATAAATTGTTGGCAGTGTTTGCCGCCTGCAACGTCATCATGTGCATGCTGATTGCTCAGAGCTGGGGGTGGCCATCGTTCGTGGCGTTGCTGATGCTGAATTTCTTTTTCAGTATTATGTTCCCCACGATCTTCAGCCTGGGATTGAAAGACCTGGGTCCTTACACACAGCAAGCCTCGTCATTTATCGTCATGGGCGTGGTAGGGGCAGCCCTGTTTCCATTTGTAATGGGACGTGTGGCTGACCATGATGTAGCGATGGCGTATTACCTCCCGATTGTCTGCTACGTGGTGATTTTCCTGTTCGGCGCCCGGTTTTATAGAACAGACAGTTAAATCTTAGGGACTTATTCCGTATCTTTGCAGCGGAGCAAACCTGTTCTATCGCCTCGATGGATGTCGGGGAGGAAAGTCCGGACAACGCAGAGCACCCCGCTTCCTAACGGGAAGGTCCCGGTTCAACCGGGAACGGAAAGTGCCACAGAAAATAAACCGTCCCGAAGTTTTTCGGGATAAGGGTGAAAACGTGGGGTAAGAGCCCACGGCTTTGTATGGTGACATGCATCGCGGTAAACCCCGGGGGTTGAAAGGCCAAATAGGTTGCGGACATCAGGAGGCTGCTCGTCTCCATCCCGGATTCCGGGAACCGCAACGGGTAGGCCGCTGGAGCCTGTCAGTGATGGCAGGCCAAGATAAATGATAGAAATTCTGATGATCTCAGGAACAGAATCCGGCTTATAGGGTTTGCTTCTTTTTAATACTGTATTGAGTAGTGCACACGTTTGTTGCAGTGTGTGCAACTACCAATATTGAATATTACCAATTACGCAATATGACCACAATATTAATTATAGACGATGAACGGGCGATCCGGAGCACTTTGAGGGAAATCCTTGAATACGAAGACTACAAAGTAATTGACGCCGACAACGGAGTCGATGGGCTGGAAGTCATCAAGAAGGAAGAGGTAGATCTGGTACTGTGCGACATCAAGATGAGTAAGATGGATGGGATGGAAGTGCTTACTGAAGCATTAGCCATCAAACCAGACCTACCGTTTATTATGATCTCCGGACACGGGACGGTTGAAACAGCTGTTGAGGCAAGTAAGAAAGGCGCCTATGATTTCATTTCTAAACCGCCAGACCTTAATCGTTTACTGATCACAGTGCGTAATGCACTGGAGCGCGGCACGCTGGTGAGCGAGACCAAGGTGCTTAAGCGGAAGGTCAGTAAAACAAGGGATATATTAGGGCATTCTGAGGCTATAGAACGCATAAAAGAAACGATTGACCGGGTTGCGCCCACCGATGCCCGTGTATTGATAACCGGTGCAAACGGCAGTGGCAAGGAACTGGTGGCCAGGTGGCTTCACGAGAAGTCGTCCCGCGCGTCGGCCCCGCTTATTGAAGTAAACTGTGCGGCCATTCCCTCTGAGTTGATCGAAAGTGAACTTTTCGGACACGAAAAGGGGTCTTTCACTTCAGCGGTCAAGCAGCGCATCGGCAAATTTGAACAGGCTCACAACGGCACCCTGTTCCTTGATGAGATAGGAGATATGAGCCTTTCGGCACAGGCAAAGGTGCTCAGGGCGCTGCAGGAGAATAAGATTACGCGGGTAGGCGGGGAAAAAGAGATTGCGGTAAATGTGCGGGTAATTGCTGCAACGAACAAAGATCTCCTGAGTGAAATCGATGCGGGGAACTTCAGGATGGACTTATACCACCGGTTAAGTGTCATCATCATTCATGTGCCGCCGCTAACGGAACGCAAAGACGACATTCCCGTGCTTGCTGAACATTTCTGTGAGGAAGTGTGTTCAGAGTATAACATGCCGGTCAAGAAGATTACGCCTGAAGCGATGGAAGTGCTTAAGGCATTACCCTGGACCGGCAACATCCGTGAACTGCGTAACATGGTGGAGCGCTTGATCATCTTGAGTGACAAATCCATCACGGATAAGGATGTACGGGCTTTTGCCAATCCGGGCTTTACCCCAGCAAAGGGGGAGGTGGCAAGACAAGTGATTGAAGCGACGCCAGCAGTGGCTGCGGCCGTTACCGTAAACGGGACTTTTCCGGGCTATGATGAGTTTTCATCTTTCCAGGATTTTAAGGACTATACGGAAAAAGAATATATCAAGTATAAACTGGAAAAGAATGGATGGAACGTTTCCAAGACCGCGGATGAGATCGATATCCAGCGCAGCCACTTATACAGCAAAATCGAAAAATACGGCCTTAAAAGGGAAGCGTGATCAATGGAATTGCCCACGGTTCCTGCCGTGGGCAATTTAGTTATTCATTGAATTTCCGGTATTGTTTGCGGACCAATACCATGATCACGGCAATCAGGACAATGGCACCGAGGGCGACATAGCCGTAGGTCGGCCAAGGGTCCTCAGGGTAAGATCCTTCTGCGTTCTGTTGTGCTTTAACGGCACAAACAGAGAATAACATTAACGAAAATAAACCAGCTATGCGGCGCATAATTATGTGTAATGTCTTAACAATATACATATATATTTAATACACAAACAACGCAAATGGTTTTTATTATTTGCTATTTGTACAGACGGTTCCCATTACCGTAACGTGCTACGAAATTTCAGCGATGAATGCTCCACGTTGATTGATTATATTCTTGTTTTCCATAATGTTACGGAGGTTGATACGTCCTATAACGTACTTAAAATCAGCAGCGTAATACCGTTCACTGATGGATGAGAAACCCAGCTGATCGATCAGGGCGTCATCGTCATAACGAAGGTACACATTGATCTCCCAGTCGGTACTGTAGGACAACGAACCGGCTTCAATATGTTTTTTGTACTCGTATCTATATCCGTAACGCAATGCTGCGATATCGGAAAGTACGGCCGATCCAGTGGGGTGACCGCCGGCGCCCTTGCCGTAAAAGAACTGTTCATCGGCGAATGCGGCTTTGACCTGCACACCATTATATTCGTTTTCAACGTTATACAGGATATTGTCGCTGGAAATCAATTTAGGCAATACGTAAAGAATGACTGCTCTGTCATTGATCTCACGCGCCGTGGGGACCAACTTGATCCTGAAATTCTTTTCCCGCGCAAACTGGATATCCGGGGCGCCGAGTTTGTCTATACCGATATTTAGGATCGCATCCGGCGGGATGTATAGACCGTAGGCGTGCGAAGCGACGATGGCCAATTTGAACTTAGGGTCAAAGCCACCGACATCTAGCGTGGGATCCGTTTCGGCGAATCCGAGGTCCTGCGCCTGCTTGAGCGCAGTGGCATATTCAAGATTTTCGTTGAAGATTTTTGAGAGAATATAATTGGAAGAGCCGTTAAAGATGCCTGTTACCGAATGAAGCAATTCATTATCATAATACTCCTCCAGGTTTCGGATAATAGGGATGCTGCCGCATACCGCACCCTCATAGAGAAGGCTGGTGCCGTACTGGTGTTGCAAGGCAACTAGTTCTTCAAGATGGTTGGCAATCATCTTTTTGTTGGCAGATACTACGTTTTTACCACCTTTTAGAGCTTTGGAGACAATGTCGAACGCAGCATCGGCGTCGTCGATCAGCTCGACAATGGTGTTGATTTCGGGATCGTCCAGAACGGTGTTCGCCTCTGTGGTAAACAATTCGACTGGTAACGTCCGTGTCTTTTCAGGGTGTTTAATGACAAATCGTTTGATGGCAAGATTGAGGTTCTTGGTCTTGATGATGTCGTGAAGTCCTTGCCCTACTACACCGAAACCAAAAATACCTAAAGTTAGTTTGTTGTTCATTTCTGCTTATTGTCCGCTGTTTAGTTTTCTGAATGGATTGTTTCGTATTCCGGCTCTGCATTGCGTTTCAGGAACCTGCTGATGATGGTAGAAAGTTGTTTGGTCTCTACCAGGAACCCGTCGTGCCCATAAGATGTGTTGATTTCGGCATAAGTGGCGCCTGGTATATGGCTGGCCAGGAATTTCTGCTCTTTTATGGGAAACAAGAAGTCTGAGCTAACGCCAATCACCAAGGTTTTGGCCTTAATCCCGTGTAACGCATCAATAACGCTCCGACGGCCACGTCCAACGTTATGGCTGTCCATCGCTTTGGTCAAGAACCAGTAGCTGTAGGCATTGAACCGTTTGACAAGCTTTTCGCCCTGATAGTGCTGATAAGATGAAGCCCGGAAATCATCCAGCTTTTCATTCGTCAGCTCCAGCTGGGTGGCGCCATATGTTTCGTACCCGCGGTATGAGAGCAGTGCAATGCTCCGGGCCACCTTCAAGCCCCTGGCACCACCGGTGCGCGTATTTCCATAAAACGTCCGGTCGGCGCTGATCGCCAACCGCTGGCTTTCGTTAAAGGCGATTCCCCATGGTGAATGCACGGCGTTAGTGGCTACCAAAATGAGGTTATTGATCCGCGCTGCATCAAGCAGCGCCCATTCCATGGCCTGCTGGCCACCCAGTGAACCACCGATCAACACCGCTACCCGGTCAATTCCCAGATAGTTTGCCAGCAGGCTATGTGCGGCAGCCAGGTCCCGGACGGTAAATTGCGGAAAGGACAAGAAGTAGGGTTGGCCGGTCGCCGGGTTTATGCTCAACGGATTGGTGGTGCCGTACGGCGAACCGATAATATTGGCGCATATGATGAAGTGCTCCAAGGGGTTGAATAGCTCGTTTTCGCCGAACAGTCCCGGCCACCACTCGAATACTTCTGAATTTGCCGTCAAAGCGTGGCAAACCCACACCACATTGTCCCTGCGCTCATTTAAGCTGCCATAGGTGTGATACGCAATTTCGAGATTTTTGATGCGTTTTCCACTTTCGAGTTTGAACGTTTTTGAATACTTAAATGTGGATGTAGTCATTGACCCTTACTTGATTTTGTCAAATGCTTGCTGCAAATCGGCTTTGATATCATCAATGTGCTCGATTCCTACCGAGATACGGAGCAAGCCCGGAAATACCCCGGCATTCCGCTGATCTGCTTCACTTAACTGTTGGTGCGTGGTCGCTGCTGGATGAATGATCAGCGTCTTGGCATCGCCTACATTAGCGAGATGGCTGATGAGCTGGAGATTATCGATAAACGCGTCAGCTTTCCCCGCGCCACCTTTTATAATAAAAGACAGGACGCTTCCGAAACCGTTCTTGAGGTATTTCTGCGCATTGGTATGGTATGCATGGCTCTTTAACCCCGGATAGCTGACTTTTTCTACCTGCGGATGATTTTCCAGCCAACGGGCTATCTCAAGCGCGTTATCTACATGGCGTTGCACACGGAGAGACAGGGTTTCAAGCCCCTGCAACAACAGAAAAGCATTGAACGGCGATAGTGCAGGGCCATAGTCCCGTAAGCCTTCCACCCTCGCGCGGATGCTGAACTGGATGTTTCCGAACGGACCGCCTATGCCGAACACATCGCTGAATACTAACCCATGATATCCTTCTGACGGTTCACTGAACTGTTTGAATTTGCCGTTGCCCCAATTGTAGTTACCCCCATCAACAATAACACCGCCTATGCTAGTGCCATGGCCGCCTATCCATTTAGTGGCTGACTCAACGACCACGTGGGCCCCGTAATCCAATGGCCTGAACAGGTAACCGGCAGCTCCAAAAGTGTTGTCTACGATCAGCGGGAGATCATATTTCTGTGCGATACTGGCGATGCGCTCAAAATCAGGAATGCTATAGCTGGGATTGCCAATGGTCTCTACATAAATGGCCTTGGTCCGGTCATCAATGAGTGCCTCGATATTTTCAGGAGAATCGTCCTTTGCGAAACGGGCCTCAATACCTAGACGTTTAAAAGAAACCTTGAATTGATTAAAGGTGCCGCCGTAAAGGTTAGCGCCGCTCACGAAATTGTCTCCGCTTTCCAGGATATTGGTCAATGCAATGAACTGCGCTGCCTGCCCCGATGCAACGGCCAACGCTGCCACGCCGCCTTCCAGTGCTGCGATGCGTTTTTCGAAGACATCCGTTGTGGGGTTCATAATTCGGGTATATATGTTTCCGAACTCCTTTAATGCGAACAGGTTGGCACCATGCTCTGCGCTGTTGAATACATATGACGTGGTTTGATAGATCGGTACAGCACGTGCTCCGGTTACGGGATCCGCTTCCTGACCAGCGTGTACTTGTAAGGTTTCAAATTTCAGGTGTTCATTCGTAGCCATGATTAATTGTTTTTTGTATAACGGATATATGATTAGTCCACTTGGATTTAAGTGATGCAAGTCGGGTCGCTGTATAGATTCAGCAACTGCACAGCGATTATTGGCTTTTTGGAATCAACAACAATAGCCTTGCATTGCCATGGAACACCGCATTCGCATTAGACTGCCAACGTAGAGGAGACTGCAGCGGTAATTGCTTTTCGTTTGGTGATTTTTCATCGTCTTATTATTTATATGCTCCCGGCCAATATCGATCGGGACAGGAATTGGCACCTTTTTCACCGTTTGTGAATGGTTGCCAGTGGGTCATCGAGCCAGTCTCTCGCCACTTCTTTATAAACCAAGACCTTTTTTGATGAGGAATTGATTTGTGTATGCTTCCGGCATACAACGCTGCAAATATAGGAGGTGCGATTTGGTTGTGCAAAGTTTTTTTGATTTTTTTGTCTCAATATGGAGATCACCTTTAATACCGCTGCGTTGCTTTTTCCGGCGATCAGCTTGATTATGCTGGCCTATACCAATCGTTTCCTTGCACTTGCGGCATTGGTACGCAGCCTGCATGCCAAATATCTTGAACACCATAAAAGTGGTGTCCTGCATGGACAGATCAAGAATCTCCGCTACCGGCTGAGACTCATCAAACAAATGCAAGCCATGGGGGTGCTGAGCTTCGTGACATGTATCGCATGCATGTACTGCATCTATATCGGACACCATCCGCTGACGGAATTGACGTTTGCACTGAGTCTGCTCTTCTTTGCGGTGTCGCTGGTTATTTCATTGCTGGAGATTCAGGTCAGCAATAAAGCCCTTGAGCTGGAACTTAGCGACATGGAAGATCAGGAGGACCGATCGCTGGTGGGCATCATCAAGAAAAAGTTTGACAAAAAAAAGGGGCCTCAGTGATAGAGGCCCCGAACTTAAGTTTAGAGGGTGGTAAGTTATCTGACAAATAACAGCTCGCGCAGCTTTGGCAACGGCCATTTGCGGTCATCCACAATCTGCTCCAGTTTATTGATGTGGTAGCGGATTTGATCGAAGTATGGCTTCACCTTCTCGTCATATGCGATAGCCTTCTCACGGACGTCTTCAAGTACGTTCGCTTTCTTGCGCTCCTGACGCATGGCTTCAGCTTGTGATACGATGGTGTTGACATGTGTAGAGATCCGCTCAATGATATCCAGCTGATTGCTGTAAGCATCTTCCTTCAGGCCGAGCTCTTTCAATCCCTTGACATTGGCTATCAACTCGTTTTGGTAGCTGAACACCGCCGGGGCGATCATGCTGTTCACAATCTCGCCGTAGACGCGGGCCTCAATCTGGATTTTCTTGTAATAGTTTTCCAGCAAGATCTCATGCCGCGCTTCGCTTTCCCTTTTGCTAAGGATGCCGAGGCGCTCAAACATTTCAAGGCTTTTCTCATTGACGTAGACATCCAAAGCCTTGGGCGTGGTTTTGATGTTTGAAAGACCGCGCTTCATTGCTTCCTCTTCCCATTCTTTACTATAGCCGTTGCCCTCGAAACGGATAGCCTTGGACTCCTTGATGTACTTGCGCACGACATTGAGCAGTGCAAGATCCTTCTTAGCGCCTTTCTTGATCTGCTTGTCAACTTCTGCCTTGAACTCAATCAGTTGATTGGCGACGATTGCGCTCAATACCGTCATTGGGCTGGCTGAATTTGCTGAAGAACCAACAGCACGCAATTCGAACTTGTTGCCGGTGAACGCAAAAGGCGACGTCCGGTTACGGTCGGTGTTATCCAGTTGAAGTTCAGGTATCTTGGGGATGCCATGCCACAACAAGGTCTCATTTTTCACTTTCTTCGCCACCCTCGCCGTTTCCACTTCGTCCAGTACCGCGTTAAGCTGGCTTCCAAGGAAAATCGAAATAATGGCGGGCGGTGCTTCATTGGCTCCCAGGCGGTGGTCGTTGGCGGCACTTGCAATGGAGGCGCGCAACAGATCAGCATGATCATGAACCGCTTTTATAACGTTCACAAAGAACGACAGGAACATCAGATTGTTCTTGGGCGTTTTACCTGGTGAAAGGAGGTTGACGCCCGTGTTCGTAATCATGGACCAGTTGTTGTGTTTGCCGGATCCATTGATGTCTTTATAGGGCTTTTCGTGTAACAGCACTTTGAACTTATGGCGCAGGGCAACCTGATCCATCAAATTTAAAAGCAACTGGTTGTGATCTATGGCGAGATTAATCTCCTCAAACATTGGTGCGCATTCGAATTGAGAAGGGGCAACCTCGTTGTGTCGCGTCTTCAATGGAATGCCCAACTTCAGCGCCTCTTGTTCCAGATCAACCATGAATGCCAATACCCGTTCAGGAATGGCGCCGAAATAATGGTCTTCTAATTGCTGGCCTTTCGCCGACATGTGACCAAACAGCGTGCGGCCGGTCAATTGCAGGTCAGGTCTTGCGTTGAAAAGCGCCAAATCGACCAAAAAGTACTCCTGCTCAATCCCGAGGGATGCATTGACTTTTGTGATAGACTTATCAAAGAAATTGGCTACATCAACCGCGGCTTTGTCAAGCGCATTCAGCGCTTTTAGCAAAGGTGCTTTGTAGTCCAGCGCTTCGCCGGTATAGGATATAAAAATCGTTGGGATGCAAAGGGTTTTGCTGCCACCTGTTTCGTAAATAAATGCAGGAGAGGAGGGATCCCAGCCGGTGTAACCGCGAGCCTCAAAGGTATTCCGTATGCCGCCGCTCGGGAAGCTGGATGCATCAGGTTCCTGCTGAACCAAGGCACTTGCCGTGAACTTGTCAATAGCCGTTCCGTCCTGCTGAGGTTCAAAAAAAGCGTCGTGTTTTTCAGCGGTGGCTCCGGTAAGCGGTTGGAACCAATGCGTATAATGGGTAACGCCATTACTGATCGCCCAGCTCTTCATTGCCTGTGAGATATGCTCGGCAAGATCAAGACTGATGGCTCTTCCTTCGTCGATGGTTTCCACCAATTCGGCGTAAGCGTTTTTCGGAAGATACTCCTTCATCTTCGCTGTGGTGAAGACGTTCTTGCAATAATAGGATGAAGGTTTGACTGTTTCGTGGATTTTACTGCTATTTAACCGGGCTATGGCAGTTTCAACCGCCTTGAATCTTAATCCTGACATTTAATTTCCGTTTATTTTGTTTAACGCGTTATGTTGTTTTTTGATTTTCGGCTCAATATTCGAAAAAAAAAATGACATTTCCTTGTTGTTATGATAAAAATATAAAAATTTTTATGAATTGTTGAAAAAATCATAATGGTTGTCCTGCTCTAGTTGCCGAAACCCCAATCAATGCCCTTTAACGTGGCCGGAACACCCCTGTCTATCCAGGGTGCCGCCGGCTTATCTTTCAGGAAATGATCGAAGAATTCCAGCTGCCGGCGCTGAATATCCTTACGGTTTTGCCGGTGTACAAGATTATGCGCCTCACCATTATAATTCAGCATCCATACGGGTTTGCCCAGTCGTCTCAAGGCAGTGAACATTTCAATCCCTTGGTACCAGGGCACAGCTCCGTCCTCATCATTTGCCATGATTACCACTGGTGTTTTAACGTTCGGCAAGTGGAAAAGAGGTGAGTTCTCAATGTAGAGTTCGGGTTTTTCCCAAAGTGTGGCCCCGATCCGGCTTTGTGTACGTTCGTACTGGAATTGCCGGTTCATTCCGCTTGCCCATCGTATGCCACCGTAAGCGGAGGTCATATTCACCACAGGTGCCCCCGCCCATGCTGCGGCATACATGTCTGTCCGCGTGATCAGGTGAGCAACCTGGTATCCTCCCCAGCTTTGCCCTTGAATAGCGAGTTTTTGTCCATCTACCCAAGGCTGTTTTTTCAGCGCTTCCATACCGGAGTTTACATATTCCTCAGCCGAGCGGCCGGGATAGCCGGTCTCATAGTGGATGTCCGGAGCAAAAACAAGGTAGCCATTGCTCACAAAGAAGCTGATATTAAGACGGGAGGGTGTTGGAGCGGGAGGGACATAGTTATGAAGGCCGTCAGACAGGCGTTCATAAAAGTACGCGATGACAGGATACTTCTTGGCTGGGTCAAAGTCTTCAGGTTTATAAAGAATGCCTTGGGCGCTGTATCCCTTCGGCGTCGTCCATTTAAACAACTCCGCGGTGCCCCAATTGTAATTTTGTTGCTGAGGATTGATGCTGCTCAGCTTCGTTTCGTGTAAGAAATCAGCAGAGACATATAGATCAGGTGAAGCAATATAGCTTTCTTTGGTAAAGATGTACCGATCGGCGTTTTTGGCCTTTTTGGCCGCGCTGTATCGGTGTGGACCCATGACGATTTTCTTTGGGTCACGGTTCCTGCGCATATTGGTCGTATACCACCCGTTTTCTTTTGTAGTATGATCAAACGCTGATAATACCGCTGTCCTGTCGGTATCAATGACCGGCGGTTTCCTGTTGCGCCAGAACCCTCCTCCGCTTTCTTCCTCAAAATCCAGGTAACGGAAGGTAATCTGCTGGTTCCTTCCGGCACCATTTGTTACCAGGCGGCGCTCACTTCCATCCGGTCGGAACGCCCAGATATCGTACTTATCGCTTATATAAATTTCAGCGTCTCCCTTACCCCATCCTGCAATACCGTAAGAGTTAGGTTCGTCGGGTACGTCATTATCTTCATCGGCAAAACTTACCGGCAAATCGATATTCAGCTGTGCGGTGGTGTTATTTTCGACGTCGTAACTATACCAACTGGAGTCCGATCGGTTGAACCACACCGTGTACTTGCCAGTGGGCGAAAGACTGACGGTACCCCGGATATTTTCAGCAATCTTCCTGCGGGTTCCGTCTACTGTTGAAACCAGGTAAAAATCCTCGAACGCGCCGGTCCGCCATTGCGTTTCAATACGTCTGCCCACATCAGTCGTGGCCAGCACAAATTCATTATCTGCATCTTCGGTAAGCTGGGTTTCCGGTAGTTCCTCATCTGCAAGCGGTATCACCTTGCGCCCGTGTTTCGGATAAATAACCGCCAGGTAGCTTCTTCCTTGTTCGCGTTTAAGGTTAACGAGCTGTTGGGTTTGCAGATAGTCGTCCTGCCAATGCCAGATATCCACTTTCGCGTGTTCGAATTCAACTAACGTTGTATCTTTTACAGGAGGTATCGGTGCAATGCCGAAAAATAGCTTGTCCCCATTCTTGCTGAAACGCACGCTGCCATCGCCACTAACCTGCCAGCCTTGCGGAACACCGTTCGTAGTCCGATGAGCGATGACGATTGCTGTATCCTGATCAGGGGTGTAGTAATACAGGCTAACATCTTCAATAAGGGATTTTTCCGGGCTTTTATCAGCAGTGAAAGCCAGCTGGGAGGCGGTTTCATCAAACGTGATATTTTTATATTTCCCTTTTCCTTTACTGATATGCCGTGCGGTTTTTTCAGCAAAATCATAATAATACAGGCCCGCATCAGCTGCTACACTATCTTTTTCCCGCGCTTTGCGGCTGAATACAAGCGCGTCGCCGGCCTTGCTGAAGTCGTAACTGTCTACGCGATCGAAGGTGACTTCCTCTCCGGTTGATAAATGTCGGATGTGCAATTCCGTCCGCTTTTTTTCAGCTGATCGTTTTTTGTTTTCAGGGTTGTCCGCCGTAGCGGTATCGACTGCGTGGTACGCTGACTCGGTTAGGTACGCCAAGTATTCGCCTGACTCTTTTCCGAGTTTGAATGACTTGACGTGAGGTACCTTGTGGATGGCGGCTGTCTCCAGGTTGAAAATAGCCAATGAATCCCCCGGCATGTCTTCCGGTTTTTTCTTTTTTATCCTTGCTTCCCTTGTTTCTGCATAAAATGGCTTGATTAATGCGAGGAGGAATTTGTCATCGGGTGAAAATGAGGCACCGTTGCCACGGTCTATGCGGCCGACGGTTTGATTGTCCGGAGTGGTGACCACCAGCTGGCCATCGCCTTCCTGCGGACTCACCACATAATAGATATACTGCCCGTTTTTCGAAAGGGCAGAAGTGCTGATGCTTTGCCACCCATCATAGACGCTGTGATCGAGTGGTCTTTTCTGCGCGACTAATGCGTTGGTGGATGCAAAGAGCAGGAAAAAAAGAAAAATATTTCGCATGGTGTTGGTATGTTGGAAATTCATTGCGCAATATTGGAACAAAAAGTTGTGAAGCGGTTAGCTGTAATACGATTTTTACATTTTATTGTGTAATTATTCCGTAATCTGCAGGTTTTTGGTGTAACACAATGAAGGATAACGGATCAAAAACCCTAGGTTTATGCGTTTGTTACCGGGATTTTAAACTAATCTAAGAAAAGAAGTGGCTATTATTTTAAATGTGAAAGAGGTTAGCAAGGCCTATAGGAACGCGGGCACTACGCTTAACGTATTGCAGGGTATTACGTTTGAGGTCGAAGAGGCGTCTACCGTTTCCATCGTCGGTCCATCGGGGAGCGGCAAGACAACGCTGCTGGGATTGTGTGCCGGTCTTGACCGCGCTACATCGGGAAGTATCATGCTGAACGGAGTGAGGCTGGACGAACTGAATGAAGACCAGCGGGCACAGGTGCGGAACCAGTATGTGGGATTCGTCTTTCAGAATTTCCAGTTACTTCCAACTTTAACGGCCCTGGAAAACATAATGGTACCGTTGGAGCTTCGGGGAGAACGTAATAGCCGTGCCATAGCTATGGCACTATTGGAAAAAGTGGGCCTCGCTGACCGGAGCCATCATTATCCACTCCAGCTTTCCGGCGGAGAGCAGCAGCGTGTGTCCATTGCCCGGGCTTTTTCTAATGCTCCCAAGATTTTGTTCGCAGATGAACCGACCGGGAACCTCGATGCCGAGACCAGCGAAACCATCGAAACACTATTGTTTGAGCTTAACAGGGATGCAGGGACGACCCTGGTGCTGGTCACGCATGATATGGATCTGGCATCCAAAACGCAGCGGATGATCCGGATGAAGGGCGGAATGGTCGTTTTTGACAGTATTGCAAAGGATAAAGAACTATAAGCATGCGGTCCTCACAAAACCCGGTCGATTTCCGTTGGATTATCCGGATGGCTTGGCGTGACAGCCGGCGTAACCGTTCGCGGCTGTTTCTGTTTATTTCGTCAATCATCATCGGTATTTCGGCGCTGGTAGCAATCTATTCATTCGGCGACAATCTGCAAAAAGATATCGACAGGCAGGCGGCCACGCTGGTCGGCGCCGATCTGGTACTGCATAGCAACCGTGCATTGACGGCAGATGCAGAACGCATCGTCGATTCCCTGAAAGCGCTGAGCCGGGACTTTTCCTCAGAACAGTCCTTCGCCTCCATGGTCATGTTTCCAAACGGTGGAACACGGCTCGTGCAGGTACGGGCGTTAGGCGGTGATTTTCCTTACTATGGTCAATTGGAAACAATCCCTGAAACGGCTGCGCTTGCGTTCAGAAAAGAGCGGCAGGCGCTGGTGGACAAAACGCTGATGCTGCAGTTCGGGGCACGCGTGGGCGACTCCCTTAAAGTGGGAGCGCTCTCGTTTCAGATTGCGGGTTCACTGGAGCAGGCACCTGGACAGAGTGGTATCGCAACCACCGTCGCACCCGCCGTCTTTATTCCATTGAACTATCTTCAGGCCACCGGTCTCAACCAGAAGGGCAGCCGGATCAACTATGAGTTCTACTTTCAGCTCAAAGATCCTTCGGCTGCCGATAAGATTGCTGAGGGGCTGGACTCCTTGCTGGAGGTGCATCGGATGGGCTATGAAACGATTGGTTCCCGGAAAGAGGAAACTGGTAGGTCATTTGCTGATTTGAACGGCTTTTTGTCTCTGGTGGGCTTTGTCGCCCTGTTGCTTGGATGTATCGGGGTCTCCAGCGCCATTCATATTTATATAAAGGAAAAACTGAACAGCATAGCGGTTTTACGCTGTCTTGGTGCCAGTTCTTTGCAAGCCTTCCTCATTTACCTGGTGCAGGTGCTTGGCGTCGGGTTCCTGGGGGCTGTTATCGGGGCTGTCTTGGGTACGTTTATTCAACAAGTGCTACCGGTCGTATTTGAGGATTTTATTCCGGTGACGATCACCAGCGACATTTCCTGGCCCGCCATTATGCAGGGCATCGGGCTTGGCATATGTATATCGGTGCTTTTTGCCCTGCTTCCCTTGGTCGGTATCCGAAACATTACGCCACTGAATACCTTGCGGATATCGCTTGACGCGCCACGGCCTGCCAAGGATAAATGGAGCTGGGCTGTATATGGCCTGATCGCGGTGTTTGTATTTGTCTATGCTTCCCAGCAGCTGGACGGACCGTTGCAGACAGCAGCGTTTACCGGAGGCGTTCTGTTGGCCTTTACAGCCCTTTATGCGATGGCCCGCGCACTTATGTGGTTAGTCCGGCGTTTCTTCCCGTTTTCCTGGAGCTATCTGTGGAGGCAAGGGTTGTCTAATCTCTTCCGGCCAAATAATCAGACGGTAATTTTGGTTATCGCCATCGGGCTGGGAACAGCATTCATTGCTACGCTCATGCTGGTGCAAAACATGCTCCTTACCCGTGTTTCCCTATCCGCCAGTGAAAATCAACCCAACATGGTCCTTTTTGATATTCAGTCCGCGCAAAAGGAAACCGTAGCTGAAACGGTAAGAAAACAAGGGCTTCCGGTGTTGGAGGAAGTGCCTATCGTGACTGTACAACTGCTCGCTATCAACGGCATTACAGCAGATTCAGCCCGCAGGGACAGCACACTGGAGGTGTCACGCCGTGCGCTCAATGCGGAGCTTCGGGTCACCTACCGGCGGGAACTGAGTGATTCAGAGGAAGTGGTGGCGGGCAGGTGGATAGGAGTGACTCCTGCCGGGGACACGGCGCGTGTCTCGCTTGAGGAGGACTACGCGCGGCGCATAAAGGTCGATGTCGGTGACAGGCTATTGTTCAATGTTCAGGGGGTACGGGTGCCAGCGGTTGTCGGCAGTTTGCGGGAGGTTGACTGGAACAGGGTACAGACTAATTTCAGGCTGATATTCCCCACCGGGGTGATAGACAATGCGCCTCAATTCCATGTACTGATGACCCGCGTGCCAGACGAGACGGTATCTGCCCGTCTGCAGCAGGCCATTGTGACACAATTTCCAAATGTATCCATTATCGATTTGGGGTTAATTCTGAAGGTCCTGGATGAGCTGCTTGAAAAAATAGGATTTGTCATCCGGTTCATGGGGGGATTCAGTATCCTCACGGGCATAATCGTATTGGTTGCGTCGGTTATGATCAGCAAATACCAACGTATTAAAGAAAGCGTCTTATTACGGACGATGGGGGCATCCAGAAGGCAAATCTTAGTCATTACAGCGTTGGAATACTTCTCCCTGGGTGTCATTGCTGCGAGTACGGGCATCTTAATCGCCCTGGGCGGAAGCTGGGCGCTGGCGGCCTTCAGTTTCGACGTTCCTTTTTCACCGGATATACCGCTGTTAATATTGCTGGTACTGACCGTCGCGGGACTTACCGTTTTGATCGGGCTCATTAACAGCCGGGACATTACGGTACGCCCCCCATTGGAGATTCTCCGAAAGGATGTCTGATTCCCCGCCGTCGCCGGTATCATTCGGCAACCAGGTTCACTTGATGCCGGAAGGCTTCACTAGCCGCCCGATAGGGTAGCGCAGATGTGTCTTTTCGTAGTAAGGGGATTGCTTATAGATCCAGTCCAGCTGTGCGCGCGGATCGGTGCGCAACTGTTCATCCGCGGACTTCGCAGATTCAAACCGGCGCTTCAGCCCAGGATCCGCATTTAACATTTTGAAGGCTTCATCTTCAAAGATATACGCGGAAAAGTGTTCCTTTTGGCTGAGTACGCTATCGAAGAAATTCCAAGCGAAATAAGAATCAGTTGACTGCGGTTCCAGCGCTTCCACGATATACCGGTTGACCGCCTGGTCGGTTACCACCACATAGTCGCCCCGGAAGCATTGTATTTGTTGGATTTCTTTACGCAGCATGACATCGCTATGGGGATAATGCCCTTCATACGGAGTGCGCGCCGTACGATAGTCCCTGATGTAGTACATTTCCAGCGTCAAGGTGGTGTCCCGCTCCATGGTGTCCAATCGTACGCCGTTGAGCGCCAGTAGGTCGGCCACGTCTCTCCAAGCCTGGGGGATGATATAGGCATAGGGTTTTTCCACCGTAATGCCGGGGGTATACCGGTTATAATACGGAACGTCGCGGGTAAACGGTTTGTTCCGGTCATAATATTGGCGTGGATAACCGCTTACGTCACTGGGCTTTTCGCCCGATTCGTATCCCTTGAATGCGATTTCCTGATGGCGGCTAGTGTCAAGTTCCCAGGTCAGTACAAACTCCTTCTGTGTCCTGCTCTGCTCCAGCGCACGCTCGCGGCGCTGATGCAGCAGATGGGCACGCTCATCGGCAAGTCCGATAAAATGGCGAAGAAGCGTATATGTGGAGTGAACCCGTTGTGCATAAGGTTTCCACATGTGCGTCTCCGGCATGTAGCCGAAGGTGTGATGCAACGCGGCATATCCCGTAGAATACCGTGGCCCTTCAAAGAACGAGACTAATCCGGATTCAGGCGAGCGCCCGCGGAAATTCACATACGGCACCATTTCATATCCGCTTTTTTCCATTTTTGCATACAGTTCTGCCGTAAATGAGGAAGCTACATCACGCAGGGCAGGATGCAGTTTATCGACCTGGGTGTCGATCAGTGTCATGATGTATTGATAGTCAGCACCGTTACTGGTATGCGTGTCCATAAATACGTCCGGCTGCCAGGAGCGGAAAACCGCCTGGAAGGAACGCGAATTGCGGGAGTCCGCTTTCATGAAATCCCGGTTAAGATCCAGGTTGCGGGCGTTGCCCCGGAAGCCGTAGCTTTCCGGCCCATTCTGGTTTGCCCGTGAAGTGCCCCGGTTCAGCATTCCGCCCACATTATACACGGGGATCACACAAAGCACGGTGTTGCGGGGAAGGTTCTCTTCCACCAGCAAATCACGCATCAGCATCATTGATGCGTCTATCCCTTCAGGCTCACCGGGATGGATGCCATTATTAATAAGTATCACCGTCTTGTTCTGCCTGCGTAGCTCTTCCGGCTCGAATTGTCTGTCTTTGGACATTACAAAGAGGTGCAGCGGCTTACCGGAGTCCGTGACGCCGCAGGTCAACAACGAACAGGTTTCGTATTCCCGGTCCAGGGCCTCATAGAACGCGATGACTTCCTGGTATGTGGCGGTTGTATTGCTGTCCCGCTCAAAAGCAGTTTGCTGGCCATAGCAGTATTGGAAAATGCAAAGGAATGAAATGACGGCGAGTTGCTTCATAAACTGTCTTTTGTCCCGGTTATTTGCCTAATATGCGTGCCAGAATAGACTTGCTGATCTCATCTACGGGCTCGGCTGAGTTAGAGAGGACTACGACCGCAATTTTCCGGTCCGGTGTAAAAGCTATGTAACTGCTGCTGCCAAAAGTAGCGCCATTATGCCAGTAGACCAACTCGTCTCCAATCAGATTCATATGCCAGGCCAGGCCGATATCAGTGTCAGGGGGATTAAAGTACGTGAATTGCCGTGTCAGGGCCAGTGCATGTTCCAGATCGGACTCAGGCATTTTAAAATGGGCCTTCGCATAAACAAGTAAATCCGATACGGTAGACTTCAGCGATCCGTGAGCTGTCAACGCGTCAAACGTCCATAAAGGAGTCTCTTCGCCAGCTTTGTTGTAAACCTTTGCAACGTATTGGTTTTCAGGGTCAGGATCCGTGGTTGTGTTTTTCAGTCCCAACGGCTGGCAAATAAGTTCCTGTACCATTTCGTCATAGGATTTACCATAGACATGAGAAAGGATATCTCCCAGAAGACCATAGCCCAGGTTACTGTATTGATAGATGGAATCCGGGGGTACCGCAGCTTTATACGATTTCAAATAAGCGTATAACAACTGTTTGCTGTATCCGCTGTACGGGTCATCCGGACTGGTCTTGGCGAAAGCTTCCAGGTTATCCGGCAGGCGGGGCAAACCGGAAGTATGGTTGGCCAACTGTTGTAATGTGATGCGTTGCAGATCGGCATTGGCGGCGACCGAATCAGGGAGATATCTGGTAATGGAATCGTCGAGGCTCACCTGCTGTGTCTGGACAAAATAGGCAAGCAGCGTTGCGGTAAAAGTCTTGCTGATAGAGCCGATCTCAAACAAAGTTTTCTCATCCGGAAGTTGCCGATTGCCCTTTTCCGTCTCCCCATAGTAATAGCTGTTCGTCTTCCCTTCATTAACGATTCCGATCGCCAAGGCATGGGTGTTGCCCTTGCGGCTATAGGTCAGTGCGACCGAGTCTACATACCGGTCAAGCTGAGACGCAGCGATCTTTTCCGGAGCAGGTGTCTCCGCTTTTTCAGGTACAGGATCACCGGCATAAGGTTCAAAAAGCAGCGTCTCTATCCGATTTAGGCTATCAACGGCAAGCACCACCTTTAGCGGTGTACTCAGGAAATTCAGCTTATAGATGCCAACCCCTTTTTCAAAGCTTGTAAGCTGTGCTGACTGGATCCGGCCCAATGGATATAGCTGTTGGGTCATGATCGTCTGGAAAGCCTGCGGAGACACAGATTGCCTGAATCTGGGCCCAGCCAGCGCGTAAATCGAGTCGGTTTCCTGTTGATTAAAGTGGTATTCTATCTTATTGAAAACGGCTTGATTGATTTGCTGGTTACTTTCCTCCTCTTGGGCGACGACTGAAAAGATGGGCAATAAAAATGCCGTGAAGAGTATCCTGTTCATGGTGTTAAACATCTCACAAAATTACGTGAAACGCACCTACATTCCTAATAATTGTTTCAGGCGGGCATACCCGTTTTTGCTGACGTTGGCCACCATTCCGTTAGATAGCACCGCTACGTAGCTGTCCTTTTCCTGAGGCTCCAACCGCACGATATGGTCTATTTTTATGAGAAATGAACGGTGTATGCGAACGAACTGCTGCGGATCCAGCTGCTGTTCAAAGGAGGTCAGGGTTTTGCTTTTAAGAAATGTCCCTTCAATGGTGTGAATCTTCACGTAATCGTCATCAGCTTCGATACAGATGATATTCGCTACGGGCAGAATTTTGATTTTGCTGCCGACTTTGACCACCACCCGTTCCAGCGTTCCGGGCGTATTGCTGACGTCTTCCAGAAGTTTCCGGGTATTTGCCTTGTCCATGGTGGATTGCCGGTTGTCCAGAAATTTGTGCATGGCTTGATCAAACCGCGCCTTCGTAATAGGCTTTAAGAGGTAGTCCACGGCGTGCTGTTCAAACGCGCGGATTGCGTAGTCATCAAAAGCGGTCGTAAAGATAACCGATGGTTGCTGATCAATGATTTCAAGCATCTCGAAACCGTTTATTTTCGGCATCTGAATATCCAGAAATACTATGTCCGGCTGGTGATGCATAATGGCCTTTGCTCCCTCAAACCCATCGTTGCATTCCGCAACGATGCTGACCTCCGGATAGTCATCCAGGTATTCAGCCACCATGCTGCGAGCCAGCGGCTCGTCGTCTATCAATACCGCCTTAATCATCTTTGGGGAATCTTGATTATGCTGGTAAAGATATGCGTTGTCGCTTTCGTTTCCAACAAGTCTGTGCGTCCGAATAGCAAAAACAGCCTGCGCTGTACACCTCTGAGCCCGAAACCGGTTCCCCTCCGCGGTTTATTGCTTTCGCTATCGTACGGATTCTCTATACGTATTTCCAATAAGTGGTCCCGGCAAGCGCAGGAGATTGATATGGCAACCTGGTCGGTGGTGTCGTAAAGCCCGTGTTTGATGGCATTTTCTACTAAAGGCTGCATAATCATTGCGGGGAGAAGCAGTTTCAGGCATTCTTCATCGTAACTAACCTGTGTCTGTAGCCGATGCCCGAAACGCACCTTCTCGATTTCAAGGTAAAGTTGCAGGTGATCGAGCTCATCTTTCAACGGGATCAGCTGCTGATCGTCTTTGCGGAGCGTGCCCCGGAGAAAGTCGGAAAGCTGAAACGTCATATTCCGGGCTTCATCAGGTTTGCGACCAATCAACGCGATAATGGAGTTTAGGCTATTGAACAAAAAATGCGGCTGCAGCTGCTGGCGAAGGTTATAGAGCTCAGCCTCGCGGGCGAGCCGTTCAGCATCGGCCTTTCGTTGCTCATTCTCCTTATATTCCTGCTGGATGTTCCAAAGGATATTGATGATGGCAATCCAGGCAATAAGTAGCGCATTTATGAAAAAACGCAACGGAAGTGACAAGTCAACACGGTCCAGATACCCCTTGTCAGCTATGACGTATTGCAGTAGCCATCGGCTTGCTGATATGCTGATTGCGGCCAAGACCAGTCCCCATACAACAACATATAAATACTTTTCCTTTCGGGGAAGGTAGTGGTTTAATGCATTTGCAATTACGTAGCAGCAAAGCGTGATGATGGTGGCGCTGATCAGCCCGTCATTTACCGCTAAGGGAAAATCGACGTCGAACCACCAAAGCAAGGCCGTTTGGATAAGCGCATACGCGATCCAGATAATAAAGCAACTGATATTGACCAGCCGTTGCCGGGATGATGTATAGAGCGGGTCGTTCACAAATGGTTAAATGTTTTTGATTGTTATTCCTCCGAAAATGGATGTTCCTTTGATGTAAACGACTTTCTGGTCGTCATGGGGAATACCGTGGGTGAAGCGTCTGTCCCCGACCTCGCCGAAAACCGAAACAACCTCAGACATGACTTTCCAGTGCGCTGGTATGATGATCTTGGTGCCGGCAAACAGTTGAAAAACATCTATAACTATCGGATGTTGTATGTCGGCTTGGATAAGATTTATATCCGTGCCCCCGCAAATGTTAATGATCTCACCACCGCGGAACTGCTTGGATATTACCGTTTTTTTGACTTCACTGAAAATGGCAGTGGATTTTATATAATCATCGCTGCTCAGTCCTCCGGTATACCCCTCGGCGCTGGTGGTCTCCTGTGATGCAGCTGTTGAACTGAAACCGCGGTCTTCGCTGAACCCGGGGTTCTCCGTCTGCGGTGACACCCTTTTGTCCCATTCATAGCGGCCGGGCCCGGTAGTGAACCCTTCGTTTCCGCCAGGCACTGGACGGTGAGGTATGCGTTTTCCCCTGCCAAGCAGTAACCATAGTCCTATGCTGATAATGATGGCCGGCCCGATAAGCGGTCCGATATTAAAGCCGAAAATTTCCTTAAGCAGAAAAAAACCGCCGAAACAGATCAGGAATACAGCCACTGGATTCCGGAAATTCGAATTTCCGCCTATCAGTAGCCCGACAACGATCAGCGTCAGAGGCCAAAGGTTATGCCAGTTAAATATCCAATGGGGGAAGAGCCATCCGAGTCCCAATCTTCCGGCCAGTAATATAACGCCGATCCCTAAAATAATGATTCCCGCCCATGTCCGGCCTTTATTGGTACGGTCCTCTGTCGGATGATGGTGCTTATTCATATGTTGCACAATTAAAAATGTTTGACATTCAAAGGTACCCTGAATAAATACCTTCTGCAACATCGATCAGGTAGCATGCACCTTTTCGTCGGTAAAGAACCGTTTTTTTCCGGTGAATGCTCCGGCCTGAAAAGAAACGGAAGGCTTAATCCACATATGTTGCAGTAGTTAAAAATTTTTTTTACAATTTATGGTAAACATTTGCATTAATCAAGTAAATTCTTTTATATTTATCCCGATTCTGAGAGTAAAAAAAATAAAAGCTTAACCATGGGAGATTTTGACAACAAAGAGCGTGAAGAGGTTTTTTCAAAAAAGGTAAGGGCTGGGAAACGCACTTATTTTTTCGATGTAAAGGCAACGCGGTCCAACGACTATTACATTACAATCACTGAGAGCAAAAAGCGGTTTGAAGACGGAGCATTCATTAAGCATAAGATATTTCTTTATAAGGAAGATTTTGAGAAGTTTGCGGAAGGACTGAGTGAAGTTGTTGACTATATCAAGACACACCAGGAAGTTGTTGAAAAGCGCTATGAGCCTGGTTTTGAGAATAACGGTGTAGGCGTGGGTGAGGACGTAGCATCCAAAGACGATTTCTCATATTAAAACTATCGGATTCTAAGCTGATAATATCAAGCCTTACTGTCATGTGAGGCTTTTTTTTTGAATATGGATTGGAAAGGTAAACGGAGAAGTGCCAATGTAGAGGACAGGCGGGGAATGTCCTCGGGAGGCAAGCTTGCACTGGGTGGTGTGGGCGGAATCGTGGTGCTGATCATTGGACTGCTGATGGGTGGTGACCCACAGCAATTGCTTCAGCAGCTTCAGGGCACCAGCTTACAGCAAGCGGAAGGGCCGGTTGAGATCAGTACAGAGGAGCGGGAACTTACAGAGATGGTTGAAGTGGTCTTTGCGAGCACCGAGGACGTATGGCACGATATTTTTGCTTCGATCGGCCGTAGCTACGACCCGGATACCCTGGTATTTTACAGGGGACAGACGCCCACAGGTGGTTGCGGTATGGGCGCAGCTGCTTATGGTCCATTCTATTGCCCTGCCGACCAAAAGGTCTACATCGATCTGAGCTTCAATGATGACCTCCGTCAGCGTTTCGGTGCCACGGGGGATTTTGCCATGGCTTATGTTGTTGCACATGAAGTGGGGCATCATATCCAAAACCTTCTTGGTACTATGGGTGAAGTCAACTCAATGCGTCCTAAGCTAAGTGAGCGGGAATACAACAAACTGAGCGTCATGCTGGAGCTTCAGGCCGATTTTTACGCCGGCGTATGGGCACATCACGCAAACAGGTCCTCTGAAGTGCGTCTGGAGCTTGCGGACATCCTGGAGGGAATGAAGGCTGCCGAAGCCGTGGGAGATGATCGTATCCAGCAGCAGGCGCAGGGCCATGTCTCGCCCGAAGCCTTTACACACGGAACTTCAGAGCAGCGTGCATATTGGTTTAAAAAGGGATATGATACCGGTGATATCCGGCAGGGTGACACATTCAACGACCCCAGCCTGCAATAGTCCGCAATACTACTGAACCAATAAATTGCAACCCCGTATATCGCTCTGGTCAAAGCGTCCCAACACTTCGAATGTACCGTCAGGATAGGCCCGTCCCAAATCCTGTGTGCCAATAAAAGAGCAGGAGTGAATGTTAGCCAGATCAATGATATTGATGGCGCCGGTCTGACCATCCGGCAGGCGCGTGAAGGGATCGTTCATTTCACGGATGTTGATTTTCATCCAGGGGGGCGCCGTAAAGCGCCCATTACCGCGGGAATAAGCCTGGGAAAGCAGTTCAGTCATACCATACTCCGAATGAACACTATCAACCTGAAACCCATCCCGTAACCGTCCGTGCACTTCTTCGCGTATCATCTCATGCCGCCGTCCCTTCATACCGCCGGTCTCCATGACAATAAGGTCCGGAAAGCTGACGGAATAACGCTCAACGAAATCGAGCAGGGCGTATGTGACACCGATAAGAAGGGTAGGGACGCGATCAGCATTTAATTGCTGCAAAACACGATAGAGATCATCGTGGTTGTAGAGGAAGTAGCCGCTGAGGGGATGTCCGCTTCGCCGGATCAAATCATCCACCATATAGATCAGCGAAGAGCCCTCCCGCTCCGAATAGGAGGGAAGGAGGGCCAGTATCGCCAATTTTTGCGGCGGACCGTAGAAACGTTCGAAAGCTGTGCGGAAACTTCGTTCATAAAGGTCAGCATCCGCCACGTAGTGTTTGCTCTGCACGCTCCCGGTTGTGCCGGAGCTGCTGAACACCAAATGAGTTTCGCTCGCATTCGAGACAATACGGTGAGACTTAAAAAATTCAATCGGTAAGTGAGGTATATCTGTTACGCGGCCGACCTGTTCAGCACTGACACCCAGCAGCGAAAGGTACCGTGCATAAACGTCGCAATACCGTGACTGGTGCCTGAAAATCTCCAGGCAGGCGTGCTCGAAATCGGATGCCGAGTTGATAGAAAATATGTGGTCGGCGGGCACCATTAATGCAGTTACAGCATCCCTCCGCAAACCGAAAGTACCTGTCCGTTGATATAGGACGCCAGATCCGATGCCAGGAACAGGCATGCGTTAGCAACATCTTCGGTTTCTCCGGCACGCTTTAACGGAATGCCCTGTTCCCATCCTTCCACGACCTTTGGGTCAAGCACGTCGGTCATTTCAGTTCGGATGAAGCCAGGCGCAATAACATTGGTGCGGATATTGCGGGATCCGAGTTCCTTCGCTACGGATTTCGAAAAACCGATAATACCCGCTTTTGAGGCCGCATAGTTTGCCTGGCCTGCGTTGCCTTGTACGCCCACAACTGAACTCATGTTGATGAATACACCTTTCCTGTTTTTCATCATGATTTTAGAAGCCGCCTTTGTGACGTTAAATACGGACTTAAGATTCACGTCGATGACATCATCCCATTGCTCTTCAGTCATACGCAGCAGCAACCCATCTTTGGTAATTCCAGCGTTGTTGACCACAATGTCCAGCGTGCCGAATTCGCTTATGATCGCGTCGATCAGCTGCTCGGCTTCTTCGAATTTCGAGGCGTCGGAACGATAACCCTTGATCTTTGTCCCGTGCGCCTGCAATTCTTTTTCGAGTGCTTCACCCTTCTCTACGGAAGAGAGGTATGTGAATGTCACGTTGGCTCCATGTTGTGCGAATACTTCGGCTATTTTCCGGCCAATCCCTTTTGAAGCCCCCGTAACGAGAGCTGTCTTTCCTTCAAGTAACTTCATGTTTCAATATTTATATGCACTAAGGTTTTTGGTGCAAACTTAATCAAAATGTGCGGTATCGCTGAACTATTTGCAACCGGCCAGCGAATCCTCGATTTCCTCCTGCGTGAAAATGCCCAGGTCGTTGCCGAAAGAGTTGCCGACGTACGTAAGGATATAAGCGATTTCCACGGAAGCCAGTTGGGGATTGGGGGGCATCGTACCATGCAGCCCATTCTTCACGATACAGGCGAGCTGTTCCCTGTGGCTGATGAGGAATGAAGAGTCCGTAAGAGGGGGATACAGCTTGCCCAGCCCTTCGCCCTTGGCACCGTGGCAATTGCTGCAGTAGGTTTCATACAGTTTTTTTCCATTTATCGCATACTGCGCGATGCGGATACTTCCTTCGCTCTGACAGGCTTGAGATGCGATGTAGATGCAGAGTATCCCCATGCCAAGGTATATCCACCTATTTCTCATTATTTCGTTTCCTTCAACAAGATCGACAGTTCATCCATCAGCAACCTGATCTGCTCGTCGTTTGTGCCATCATAAGCACCGCGGATGTGTCTGTTCTGGTCCACCAGCAGAAGGTATCCGGAATGATCGTAACCGCCCGGTACACTGCTGTCTTCTTTTGTATAGACCATATAGCTGTCGGCAAGTCCGTAGACAGCTTCCTTACTGCCGGTTACGAATTGCCACTGATCGTTAGTCACACCCAGTTTTTCGGCGTAGGCCTTAAGTACTGAAGGAGAGTCGTAGCGGAAATCGATGCTGTGCGACAGGAAGCGGACCCGGTCATCCCCTTTGTATTGTTCGTACACCTTTAAGAGGTTTCGTTGCATGGTGGGGCATATGCTCGGGCAGTGGGTAAAGAAGAAGTTTGCAATATATACCCCCTCCTCAAACAAACGGTTTGTGATCAGCACACTGTCTTGGTTAAGTAGCTCAAAATCAGGAATGCTGTGGTATATGGTATCCGTTACGGTTTCTCCGTTTACCGTTTTGGAAATGGCTTGCCGTTCCCCTAATATCGGCAGAGACTTCCCATTGTCACCTGTGCCGCATCCGGAAACCAGGACCAGTAAGCAAACTGTCAGCAGACATGAACCGGATGCGGAGCGATCAGAATTTTGCCAGCTTATCTGCACTTTCTTTTGATACTTCATCGAATAATTGTTTCATTTCCTTTACTTTCCTTACCTCTTCCTCATAGTAGGTTTTTGTTTCGGACGCCTGCTTACCCTGGGGATCGACATCGAAATCAGTCATCCAATCCATCATAGCGTCAGTAGCTTCTTCCAGCCGGCCTTTCAGTGCAGTCAGCTCTACGCGCGTCTGCGCTGTGTCCAGCGCCGGATTGGATGCCTTCAGCGCCGGTAAGTTAGTCAGTAAAGAATCGATTTTGAGTGTATTGCGGTCAAAAACACTTATCTGTGGCATGATCTCGTCATGAACCGCGATAGCTTCTTCGCGCAACTGTTCGATCTCAGCAGCTTCATTAGCACCGCCACCACATGAGGCGAAGAGAAATCCGGACGTTATGGCCGAAAGCATCAAGTTTTTCATGGTACGTCAAGTGTTGTTATCCCACAAAGATAGGGAAAGTATCAAGTAATTAAGTCGGTTTTTCGGTATAATATTCCTCTCCCTGGGTGCTATGCACGTCGATCACGCCGGCTATAATAAGGTTAACCAGAATCCGTTGTGTCTTACGCCTCGAAAGGTTGAGGTACCTGCAGAGCTCGGGCAAGTGCGTTTTTGGGTGATTGTGTATATAGTCCAGCAACTCTTTTTCCTTTTCGGTATAACTGATAAGGATCCCTGACGGCTGGCTGCCGCGATGAAGTACATCTACAACGACCTTGCCGGCAAGAATGCTCTTGTCTTTTACACGGACGTACACCCACCATTTTTGGTCTTCGCCAAGAGCATAATGCGGTTTGGTGTCGCTTTCGGCGACCTCTGCCAGCAGCACCAGCTTTTCATCCACATAAATTTCATCAAATCGGAGGTCAATTGCGGGTCGGCAATACAAGTGCCCCGCGCGTTGCAGCATATACCGTTCTTCGTCCTCGTTTTTTACGCCCTTGATCACTCCGTTATCGGCAACACCGACCAACAGCTTCCCTCCTTTGCTGTTCGCAAAAGCAACCAGCGTCTTTGCGATCTTTTCACAGCTGCTAATTTTGTTTTTAAAATCGAGCTGTTCGCCTTCTCCTTGCAGTATCAGTGTTTTGAGGGTCACTTCTGTTTGATTTTCGGACGCTGAGCGATAGACGATACTAAGATAGGCAGAAAATTTTAAATTAGCCCGCAAATTCTGAAGACATGACCAAAGATATGGACTCAACATCCTCAACGGCGAAAAACGCCTGGATGCTGGTAATTGTGGCTGCGCTGGGCTATTTTGTAGATATTTATGATCTGGTGATTTTTTCCATTGTTCGGATCCAAAGTTTCCATGATATCGGTATACCTGAAGGCGATATGCGTATCAAGGGGGAATACGTGCTCAATATGCAGATGGGAGGACTGTTGCTGGGCGGCTTGCTTTGGGGGCTTCTCGGTGATAAATTCGGACGCATTAAGGTGCTTTTTGGCTCCATCCTGCTCTATTCCCTTGCCAATATCGCAAATGGCTTTGTTCACAATGTTGAAAGCTATGCGCTTATCCGCTTTATTGCAGGTGTTGGCCTGGCCGGCGAACTCGGCGCAGGTATAACCCTGGTAAGTGAAAGCATGCACCGGGACAAGAGGGGATACGGTACTATGGTAGTTGCCTCCGTGGGGGTTCTGGGAGCGGTGGCAGCGTACTACATTTCAGAGCTGTTCGACTGGCGTAGTGCCTATTTCGTCGGCGGGGGAATGGGGTTGCTTTTACTCGTCCTGCGCGTTGGTACATTTGAGTCTAAGATGTTCAAAGAGGTCGTTGGCAAACCGGTAGAAAAGGGCAAGCTCAGCATGTTGTTTACTGATGGTGACCGGCTTCGCCGTTACATCTATTGCATGTTGATCGGCCTTCCTATCTGGTTCGTTGTCGGAATTCTGGTCACGCAGGCCCCTGAATTCGGTAAAGCGCTGAACGCACCTGCTACCCTGAGCGCCGGAAAGGGGATCTTGTTTACATATCTAGGTCTTTCGCTGGGTGATGTCATTGCCGGACTGCTTGCACAGCTTACCAGATCACGCAGACTAGCCGTCTTACTCTTCCAAGTGCTTATTATCGCAACATCGGCCTGGTACCTCAGCAGTGAGGGGCTTACCGAACAACGGTTTCATTGGATCGCATTTTTTATGGGAATTGCCATCGGGTACTGGGCCACATTCGTAACGATTGCATCGGAACAATTCGGTACCAACCTGCGGGCGACGGTTACGACCACCGCCCCAAACTTCGTTCGTGGCGCCCTGATACCATCAACCCTGCTCTTCGAGTTCTTCGTAAAGCATACCGGAATCATAACCGCCGCGTATATTATGGTATTTCTGCTGACCGGGATTGCAGTGTTTGCACTCAGTCGGTTGAAAGAGAGTTTCAACCGCGATCTGGATTTTGTAGAGGATTGACCGGCGGACTGATTACCGCTTGGGGCACTTCTTGCAGCGTTTTCCGCGCTTATATTTCTTGCAGCATTTTTTGAATGCACATCCGCTTTCTTCCCGATAGGGATTCAGGCCCTTGTAGTGCTGAGGGTCCGCTCCATCGCAACCGGCACCGCTGGGTATTTCATCCGCAAGAAAAAACGATACTTCACACATGATGTTGCAAAGTTACTGTTTTTATTCGTAACTTGTTCAGGCCCACCTGGGCGCTCAACCAATTTGTGAACGGCATGATCAATAAAGCAGTAAAAAATGCGGCAGAGGGGATAGCCGGTATTACCGATGGCATGACGTTGATGTTTGGTGGCTTTGGGCTCTGCGGCATTCCCGAAAATTGTATCAATGAACTGGTAAAACAAGGGATATCCGGACTCACCTGCATCTCAAACAACGCAGGCGTTGCGGATTTCGGTATCGGACTCCTGTTAAAACGGCATCAGGTAAAAAAAATGATCGCCTCCTATGTCGGAGAGAACGAGGAGTTTGAACGGCAGTTGCTGACCGGTGAACTGGAAGTCGAGCTGATACCTCAAGGCACATTGGCTACCCGTTGCCTTGCTGCAGGATATGGCATGCCCGCGATTTTCACACCTGCCGGTGTGGGAACGGAGGTGGCTGAAGGAAAGGAGGTGCGCAATTTCGGGGGAAAGGACTACCTGATTGAGCTCGCGTTTGAAGCAGATTTCGCATTGGTCAAAGCGTGGAAAGGGGACACGGCAGGTAACTTGATTTATCGGCGGACGGCACGCAATTTTAATCCCATAATGGCAATGGCGGGTAAGATCACTGTTGCGGAGGTGGAAGTGCTGGTGGAAGCAGGGGAACTGGATCCTGATCAAATTCACACCCCCGGGATTTACGTACACCGCGTCTTTCAGGGAAGTCATTACGAAAAACGGATCGAGCAGCGCACCGTTCAGCCGGGGTTGAACAGATAGTACCTGGCGACACATTAACGGAAACAGCCATGTTAGACAAACACGGGATAGCGAAACGGATCGCAAAGGAAATTCAGGACGGGTACTATGTGAACCTCGGTATCGGCATTCCTACATTGGTAGCCAATTATATCCCTGCGGATATGCAGGTCGTGCTTCAGTCCGAAAACGGACTGCTTGGGATGGGCCCCTTTCCAATTGAGGGCGACGAGGATCCTGATCTTATCAATGCAGGAAAGCAGACCATTACCATGCTGCCCGGTGCGGCAATATTTGACTCGGCCATGAGCTTTGGGATGATCCGGGCGCAAAAGGTAGATTTGACAATACTCGGAGCAATGGAAGTGTCTGAATACGGGGATATAGCCAACTGGAAGATTCCGGGGAAGATGGTCAAAGGAATGGGCGGTGCAATGGATCTTGTGGCGTCAGCCAAAAACATTATTGTAGCGATGCAACAGGTGAACAAGGCAGGGGAAAGCAAATTACTCCCCAGGTGTACGCTCCCGCTAACAGGAGTCCGGTGCATACGGAAAATCGTCACAGAGCTGGCGGTCTTTGAAGTGGATACCCTTAATGGAGGCTTCCACCTGCTGGAACGTGCTCCCGGCGTCAGCGTGGACGAAATACGCAACGCCACTGCCGGACGCTTTTTTGCGGCAGATAACGTTCTGGAGATGCAGTTATAAGATAGTTAAATAGCCGCGTTTCCGCGCAGTTCAGCAGATATTTCGTCTGTGACGGCGACAATCGGAGCCGGGTCATCCGTGTTATTTATGATGATCCGGTCACACTGTTCCCGGAAAGGCAGTAAGTACCGCTGATAGGCAGGCATTACGTGGTTCACCCACTTATACCGGACGTCCTCTTCATCATAACCCCGTTCGATAAGATCCCTTTTCAGTCGGCGGCGTAGGGCGATCTCTTCCTCGGCATGCAAAAAGATCCGATGGTCCAGCAACGCGTTTACCTCTTCATAGTAGAAGATGAAGAGCCCTTCGACGATTAAGATCGGGGCCGGCTTTGTTTCGATCATTTTCGGCGTCAGCGCAGGATTATTAAATGTGTACTCCCGCCGGGATATGACCTCGCCATCGAATAAAGATTGGATATCGCGGTAAAAGGCGGCGCGGTCAATGGCCGTTGGCAGATCAAAGTTATACAGCTTGTTTTCTTCTTTGGTCTTCGTGTTAGCGGGGATATAATAGTCATCCTGCGAAACAAGCGCAACTTCTTCGGCTTTAAAATGATTGAGGAAAGCGTTCAGGAAAAACGTTTTCCCTGAACCGCTGCTTCCCGCTATACCAACCACGTACGGGCGATTCGTTTTATTCATTCGGAGTACCGTATGCAATTTCAACCTGAAAGCGCCGGTCCAATACGCCGATAAGTGAGGCAGCTGATTTTGAAATAACGATAATCGCATTCCGGGTTTCTGTCGTCTCAGCAAATTTCCCCACAACCTTCGCAAATGTGGTAAGATTGGTCATAGGGTTGGTGATCTTAACCACGGTCCCGATGGGCGCGGTCTTGTGGAGAGCAAGCATACTGCCACCTTCCTGCGCCAGATCGTCTATCCACACCCCTATACCTTTTTCTGTCATTTCCCGGATGCCATACCGGTTCGCTGGTATTTCCGTGTTCCCACCATCTGCCATGGTATCTTCCACGATAATGTCGCTGGCTTTCGGGGCAGGGGGAGGCAACTCATTATGCGGAACCTTTAGAATCGTCCCAGGCGTCAACGTGTCTTCAGTGAGTCCGTTGGCTCGCTTTATGGTGGCCACTGAGATAGAGAACCGCTTTGACACCGTATGCACCGATTCTCCTTTTCCGGCTTTGTATTGAGTAAATTCCCCTTGCTGGAGTTCAGGTAGGGGAGTAGCAGGTTGCGAAGCCGCGGTGTCCGCGTTTCGACCGGTAAGGTTTGTTGGAGTCGACGCAACAGTGTTGTCCACACCGGCTGGCACTTGCACCGTGTCGCCTACCTTCAGCGCTTTATTTGCATTGGCCGCAATAATAAGTTTCACAGGTACTCCATAGCGCCTGCTAAGCCCGTAATAGGTTTCTTTGGCTTCCAATTGATGAATGATGATCTTTTGGCCGTCTTTGTACTTCACGCCGATGGAATCTGCGGGAAGCGAAGAAGCCTCCACCTGGAGGCAACAGCAGCCGGCCAGCAATGCTGAAAGAACGGCTACCCGTTTATATGAGGATGATCGGTCTGTGCTATCCATGTTAAATTTTGGTTGCAATTATACTAAATACGCTATAATTTCCCGTTTATTATTGCCAATCATAAAGAGGTGGCTGCCGATCATGAAAAATAACTCCGGTATCATTCTTTCCAGTCCGCTTAACACGATTGGATCCGCCAGTACACGTATGTCATTGGATATGACCAGTCTTATCTGATAGTGTTGTCCCATTTTTTCATGAAACCCCCAAACCACTTTATCGGCCACCCTACAGCATACCAAGTCACTATATATGCTGTATTTGGCCAGAAAAGCGGGGGACTGGCCATAGTGCAGCTCAGGTAAGACGATCGGCGGGGCCGTCGGTTTATTTGGAATGTTTCTTTTTTGTTCAATCTGACCGCTGTGTACATCCAGGCGCTGTTCATAACCACCTGCGAAGTTGCGGTGACGTGCGATGACTTCGCCGCCATCCAATCCGAGCCACACATAGTTGAACTGTTCCCATATGACGCGCCCGCTATAGGCGTCAAGGCACGTTATGCCCGGCGCCATGGGAGTATCCGTTCCGAGCGCCCGGAGCAATATCCTGCCCTCTACGAACCCCACCAGGGTCCAATTCCGGTCTCCATACGCGATTTCGTGCAAAAGGAATTCGCCAGTCTCATAGCGGATTACGGAGTAAGCTGCCGTGCCGCCATCCGCTTGTCGGGTTTCAACGGCAAACAAACCGTTGGCTGTATCAGCCTCCATGCGCCACACCACGCCCACAAAACTTTTTTTGAATATGTTTTTTAGCGTATATTTATCCATTCTCAAAATTATGAACTAACACGATATGCACAAAAAAATAAAACCGGTGGGCGGTCTAAGAGTATTATTTGCAACAATGTGGGCGGTACTGGCGTTCACTTCACTCTCCGCCCAGGAGGTCTACCGGTTCGATCTGAAAGAGGATATCGGCCCAAATGCATGGCGGCTAGTGAAAAGCGCCTACAATACTGCAGAAGCTTTGCAGGCTGACATCGTACTGATCGAGATGAACACGTTCGGCGGCATGGTAAATTTTGCCGATTCCATCCGGACCAGGATATTGGATTCCCCATTAAAGACCGTTGTATTTATTAATCACAATGCCGCTTCTGCAGGGGCGCTGATATCACTCGCAGCCGATAGGATCTATATGAGCAAGGGCTCCAGCATTGGAGCAGCCAGTGTAGTGAACCAGTCCGGAGAAGTGCTTCCGGAAAAGCACCAGTCTTACATGCGCGGGCTGATGCGCGCAACGGCCGAAGCCAAGGGCCGTGACCCAAAGGTGGCCGAAGCATTCGTAGACCCGGATATTGATCTTCCCGGTATCAAGCCCGCCGGAAAGATCCTTACCCTGACCTCCTCAGAAGCGGTGAAGATAGGACTTGCCGCGTCCGAAGCCTCAAGCGCCGCAGACGTCCTTGAAGCAGAAGACCTGTCCGGCGCTGCGGTCACAGTACACCGTGTCACCACGATTGACCGTATTATCGCGCTCCTTATCAACCCCGCGGTGAGCGGCATATTGATTTTGCTTATCATCGGCGGCATTTATTTCGAGATGCAGACACCAGGGATAGGCTTCGCGCTGGTAGTGGCAATCGTTGCCGCCACGCTTTTTTTCGCCCCACTGTATCTGCAGGGCTTGGCCGACAATTGGGAAATAGCCTTGTTCGTTGCAGGCATTATCCTCATTGTACTGGAACTATTTGTAATCCCCGGTTTCGGCGTGGCCGGGATACTGGGCATAATCTGCATGGTCTGCGGCCTCGCGTTCAGTATGGTAGCCAACGACTATTTCAACTTTTCTATCGGTGAACCGGGTATGTTATTCAACGCTTTACTCTTAGTCATTGCTTCCATGGTGGCAGCGACAGTCCTGATGGTGATCTTCGGCAAAAACCTGCTGAGGACCCGTGCCTTTAAACGGTTAGTTTTACAAGACGAACAACGCTCAAAGGAAGGATACACCTCTTCGGTAAAACACATTGAATTGGTCAATAAAGAAGGAGTTGCAAAAACCGTACTGCGCCCTTCCGGAAAGGTCGAAATCGAAGGCAAATGGTATGATGCGGTAGCTTTGGACGGGTTCATAGATATCGGAGACGCCATCTATGTGGAGAAGCACGAAAACTATAATCTTTTCGTCAGAAAGAAACGGGTGTAACCTCGTTGCACTAAACTTTTTGTAGCTTTCACTGTTTTTAACGACAAACTATTAAATCCAAACATCATGAATCCAAAAGCAATCAGTTTAGAAGAGAAGAAGCTCAAACCTGTTGTTGATCATTTAAATGACCTACTGGCGAATTACCATATTCATTATCAGAAACTGAGGGGATGCCATTGGAACGTACGCGGCAACAATTTCTTTACTTTACATGCCAAGTTTGAAGAGCTCTACACGAACGCCCTTACGACCATAGATGAACTGGCCGAGCGGATTCTTACCCTCGGAAAATCACCATACAGTACGTTTACTGATTATCTGGAGAACGCAGAAATCAAAGAAGTCAACACCATCGGGATGAAAGACGTGGACATGGTGAAGGCCATCATAGCGGATCTGGAAGTACTTATCGGCATGCAGCGTGATCTATTGGAGATTACTTCTGCGGCTGAAGATGAAGGCACCAATGATATGATCAACGCCTTCATGCAGTTTAACGAAAAACAAAACTGGATGCTGAGCGCGTTTGTAAACAAGGCTTAGTGCGGGACCGGAGCGACGCCGGTGACTGGACCAAGCGTACGGTCAGGGTGCTTCGGAGGCAAGCTTTCGGTCAGGGAGCTTCCTTGCGCTTGATTGCAAAGCCTTTTTATGCGCGGATCCAAGGCGCTTCGCTTCGGGATACGCTTGTTCCTGCTGGTACGATCGTTTCTGCTGTGGCTTTGCTGCTCAGCGCTTCGTACGTCCCAACGCCCTCAAGCTTGCCTCCTTCGCTAAGGCTCAGCCAGAGCGGTGACGGCATTGGCTGCGGAGGCAGCAACCAGCAGCCAGGCTTGCCCATGATGACGCTTCTGCCGCGAAGCGCTTACGAAACAAGCAGACCGCTGCGCGAAGGGCGGGAGCGAAGGGTTGTATTCGGTCAGCGCCCGGGCAAGCAGCAATGGGTTGCAACGCAGCAGCCTGCCGGAAACGCCCGGCTGGCCGCAGCGGCAACTGGTTGCGATGAAGCAGCTGAACGCCGCCGCCCGGCGAGCCCCACACTTCATGCCTTGCCTCCTTCGCTAAGGCTCAGCCAAAGCGGTGACGGCATTGGCTTCGGAGGCAAGCTTTCGGTCCGGGAGCTTCCTTGCGCTTGATTGCAAAGCCTTTTTTATGCGCGGATCCAAGGCGCTTCGCTTCAAGATCCG